>UMEM01004047.1_pt1 | contig 55875 bp, 52 predicted proteins | sample 1964761 | NCBI WGS metagenome assembly UMEM01 (sample SAMEA4836021, study PRJEB28245) | human gut metagenome | biome: gut microbiome; material: fecal sample | place: Denmark | collected 2008 | reverse complement strand
GTCTGATCGATGAAGTAGGAGCATCTCTGGAAAAAGAGGCAAGGGAGGACAAGAGACCTCTTACCTGGAAAAACATGCTTCTTTTAATCGGTGTATCCTTCTTTATATCCTCTCTGTCCAAGGATGCCGGTGTTATGGTTGCATCTGTTCTGCCTGTTTTTGATAAGGCAACCTGGACAGTTCTTCTTGTAACAGCTGCAGGTCTGATCGTAGCAATGACTCCTTTTGGAAAGATTAAGGGAACGGAAGAAGTTTCCAATATCATGCTTTACATTGTCATCGCGATGATCGCTTCCAGAGCAGATATTTCTGCTATGGGAAATGCACCGGTATGGCTGGCTGCCGGATTCCTGATCCTGCTGATCCATATAGCGGTTATGGTAATCCTTGCAAAGCTGATCCGACTGGATATCTTTACCTGTGCGGTTGCTTCTCTGGCGAATGTCGGAGGAACTGCGACAGCACCGGTACTTGCAGGTGCATACAGCAGCGCGTTGGTTCCGATCGGTATCCTGATGGCTCTTCTCGGCAATATTATCGGAACACCGGGCGGCGCATTTGTAGGATACTTAATGAGCCTGATCGGGTAGAGAACAACAATTGAAACGGGTAGTACAAGAACTCCGCACGGGAAACTGTGCGGAGTTTGTTTTTGTCAAGGCAGGGTTTGTTCTGCGGGAGGTTAGAATAAATTATAGTGTTACTGATCTTTTTCTTCCCTATCCGGAATGGAAAAGAAATGATAAGATGTATTCAAGAATGCCGAAGCATTCTTGCTGCGAGATTCGCATCATGCAAAGCATGACATACTTCTTTTGCACATCTTAAGCAATCCTGCCGGAGGCTATGTCTGTTTTTACAGCAGATATTTATCACTATTTTATATAAAAGTGTGATTATAAAGCATAAAACTCCAATAAAAATGTGAGGAGTGATTCTATGGAACGATTTATCTTAAAAAAGATGCTGGCTTGGAAGAATTCTCCCTACCGCAAGCCCTTAATTTTGAAAGGTGTACGTCAGGTGGGTAAGACTTGGATTCTGAAAGAGTTCGGAAGACGCTGTTATGAAAATACAGCCTACTTTAATTTTGACGAAAATGAAGAATATAAGCAATTTTTCGAGACAACAAAGGATGTGGAGCGGATTCTACAAAACCTTATGATGGCAAGCGGTCAAAAGATAGTACCGGAAAAGACCCTCATCATCTTTGACGAGGTACAAGACTGCCCGAAAGTCATTAACTCTATGAAATATTTCTGCGAGAACGCACCGCAGTACCATGTTGCCTGCGCCGGTTCTCTGTTGGGGATTGCTCTGGCGAAACCTTCCTCTTTTCCGGTGGGTAAGGTCAACTTTATGCAGATTGACCCGATGACCTTTAATGAATTCCTGCTTGCCAACGGTGATGAAAATCTGGCACAGTATCTGGAACAGGTGGATACCTTTGAACCTATTCCTGATGCCTTCTTTAATGAAATAACAAGATAAGCAAAAACGGCACTGGTTAGAACGGTGCCGTTTTTGTTTGCAAATTCTTCAGTTAGATTTTCTTGTTCAATTCGCGATCACAAGGTTAGTGCTTGCATTGCATTTGCAGACCGGGACATACTAAAACTCCATCACAAGCCCCGCATGCAGCTTGTGAACGGATTCTCCTAAGGTCTCTTTCAGGAGATCAAAGGCATGATCTCCGGTGCAGTGGCCGGTGTAGACCGAAGAGATGCCGGTGGAGCGGATCCCTTCGGCGAGGGCAAGGATCTCTGCGTCGGTCTTATTGTAGAGGTGGAAGCCGCCAATCAGGGCTTTTACTTTTTTATCCGGGAAAGTCGCGGTGACCTCACGGATAATGGTATCGGCGCCGCCGTGGGAACAGCTGTTGAAGATCACAAGGCCGTCCGGTGTGTCGAAGACGAGACTTTGCTCATGGGAGAAGGAATCTGGTTTCCAGCGCCGTTTTTCCTTCAGGTACATGTGTTCCCGGATTCCTTTTTTCTCCAGTCCCGGAGTCTTATGCGGAATCAGATAAACCCCGTCACATGGGGAAAAGTCCCCGGAGACGAGCTTGATCCGGTCCGGATACTTTTTTAACATGCCCTTTGGAATACCGATGTATTTCTTGTAATTCCAGACACCTTTGCAGCAGTTTTCTCCGGTAGTTTCCCTAAAATAGAACGGTGCGGACGAATTTACCCTGAAAAATTCCGGGATTCCGTCTGCATGGTCGTAGTGCGCGTGGGAGAGAACTCCGAAATCCACGTCTTTCATGTTCAGTCCAAGCACATCAGCATTCTTCAGAAAAAGTCCGGATGCCCCGGCATCGAGAAGGATATGTTTCCCATGATATTCAATAAAAATTGATAATCCCCATTCACAGCCGAGATTTTCGGCGGGGATGTTGTCTGAGAGTACGGTTGCTTTCATAAACATATGTCCTTTCATACACAAAATTTTGGAATTGGTGACTTGTGCTCATACGATCTATCTGTATTTAAGCCATTATATCATACTTTTTAATTTCTCAGTAAACAAAAGCGAAAAGACACATGATATTTTGTATACAGTATAAATATGATAAACACTCAGCAGCCAGCCATGTCCGCCCCAAGCGGATCATGGACAAATGCCTGTATTTATGGTATACTATCCCCAAAGTCGGTTCTGATACATGGAGAAATTCTGCCCGAATTTCTCCATGCATAAAAAGGCACTAACGTGCCAAATGCACACTCGCGCAAGAGGAGTCTATCGCAAGCGACTGCGCTCGGCGCGAGAATGTGTCAAGGCACATTCTTTTTATGGTCTTGCTATGCCCATTTTTAAAGGGCGGCGGATAGGAGATAAGAATGAAAGATGATAAAAAGGTCAGCCATATTCTGCAGCTTTACCTTCAGTGGCCGGTATTTTTAACGGCACTGGTAATTCTTGCGGGAGCTGCGGTCAACCTGATCTCACGCAAGGCGGGACTCGTGATGCTTGCATTTACGGTGATCTACGCGGCGTGTGCCGGAACCCTGTATATGTACGGAAAGAAGCGGGCTCTCGGCAGTCTGGTGTCCTTTGCGTCGGCGTACAGCTGGAGTCAGAAACAGCTTCTGGCATCTCTGGAGCTGCCTTACGCGATCGCGGATACGGATGGTAAGATCCTTTGGATGAACCGCGCCTTTGAGGCGGTGACCAAAGAAGAGAAGAGCGCAGGGAAAAGCCTGACAATGCTCTTCAAGGAGATCACAGTGGAATCCCTCGCGAAGATGGAAAATGCGATGGAAGTCCATGTGATCTATGGGGAATCGAAATACCGCGTGAGTATGAAACGCGTGACGATCCGCCCGGATGAGCTTGCCTCCGGAATCCCGGAGAAGCAGACGGAGCAGCAGATCCTTGCGGTGTATCTCTATGATGAGACAGAGCTCTATAACTACAAGCAGGCGATCACAGACCAGAAGATGGTCGCGGGCCTGATCTATCTGGACAACTATGATGAGGCGTTGGAGAGCGTCGAGGAAGTCCGCAGATCGCTCTTAACGGCCCTGATCGACCGAAAGATCAACAAGTACATTTCGGCGGTCAACGGTATCGTAAAGAAACTGGAAAAGGATAAGTATTTCTTTGCGATCAAGCAGTGCTATATGCCGCGCCTTGAAAAAGAGCGGTTTGGACTGCTTGAGGAGGTAAAGACCGTCAATATCGGAAATGAGATGGCGGTGACCTTAAGTATCGGTATCGGAATGAATGGCGATACCTACAGCCAGAACTATGATTATGCCCGTACAGCGATCGATATGGCACTCGGCCGCGGCGGTGATCAGGCGGTAGTAAAATGCGGCCAGAAGATCCAGTATTACGGCGGAAAGGCCCAGCAGTTAGAGAAAACGACCCGTGTCAAGGCCCGCGTCAAAGCCCATGCCCTCAGGGAGCTCCTTGAGACAAAGGACTGCCTTCTGATCATGGGACATAAGATCGGAGATATCGACTGCTTCGGCGCGGCGATCGGAATGTACCGGATCGCATCTGCCCTGAACAAAAAAGCACATATCGTGATCAATGAAGTGACCTCCTCGGTGCGCCCGATGATGGAACGCTTTGAGACCGGCGATTATCCGAAGGACCTGTTCCTCACAGGAAGTGAGGCCGCGGATATCGTGGATAACAATACGGCGCTTGTCGTTGTTGACGTCAACCGCCCGAGTATCACAGAAGAACCGGACCTTTTAAAACTCGTGAAGACGATCGTTGTCATCGATCACCACCGTCAGTCCAGCGAGATCATCACAAACGCGACTCTGTCCTATGTAGAGCCTTATGCGTCATCTGCCTGCGAGCTGGTTGCGGAGATCTTACAGTATGTTGCCGACAGTATCCGGATCAAATCTCCGGAGGCGGACGCCATGTACGCGGGAATCGTGATCGATACGAACAACTTTACAAATCAGGCGGGCGTCCGCACCTTTGAGGCGGCGGCGTTCCTTAGAAGAAACGGAGCGGACGTGACGAGAGTCCGGAAGCTGTTCCGTGACAGTATGGAGGACTACAAGGCGAGAGCAGAGGCAGTCCGTCAGGCAGAGGTCTATAAGAAATGCTTTGCCATCAGCGTGTGCCCGGCAGAGGGCGTAGAAAGCCCGACAGTAGTAGGCGCACAGGCTGCAAACGAGCTTCTTGACATTGTGGGAATGAAGGCATCTGTCGTTCTTACCCCATATGAAGGCAAGATCTATATCAGCGCGAGATCGATCGACGAAGTCAATGTCCAGGTCATGATGGAAAAGCTGGGCGGAGGCGGACACAGAACGATCGCAGGCGCACAGCTCCCGGGGGTTTCCGTTGAGGAGGCCAAGGAGAAGGTGAAAGGCGTCATTGATATGATGCTGGAGAAAGGAGAAATTTAAGATGGAAGTTGTATTATTAGAGGATGTAAAGGCACTTGGAAAAAAGGGCCAGGTCGTAAAGGTAAATGACGGATATGCGAGGAACTTTATCCTTCCGAAAAAGCTTGGTGTTGAGGCGACATCCAAGAACTTAAACGATTTAAAGCTCCAGAAAGCAAACGCGGAGAAGGTTGCGGCAGAGCAGCTTGCGGAGGCTAAGAAGCTTGCGGAGGAGATCGATAAGATGTCCGTAACCGTTTCGATCAAAGCCGGTGAGGGCGGACGCGCGTTCGGTTCCGTCTCCACAAAGGAGATCGCGAAGGCGGCGAAGGACCAGTTAAAGCTTGATATCGATAAGAAGAAGATGGTTCTGCCGGAGCCGATCAAGAGCATCGGAAGCTTTGAGGTTCCGATCAAGCTCCACAAGGAAGTAACAGCAAGACTCAGCGTGAAGGTCGTTGAGGCGTAAAGACGGAATGTCTGCCGCGTGTGCAATACGCGGAGAGCACAGTTGAAATTCAGGGCAGGAAACCAGGTAGAGGTTCCGGCCTGCAAAGTAAGAAAGAAAACGGCTTCTGCAAAAATATATGCAGAAGCCGTGCGAAGTTATAGACACAGACGTACAGAGAGGAAATCGGACAGATGGAAGAAGCGTTAGTAAAAAGGGTTTTGCCGCACAGCGTTGAGGCGGAGCAGTCGGTGATCGGTTCCATGCTGATGGACAGGGATGCGATCATCGCGGCATCGGAGATCGTGGTCGCGGACGACTTTTATCAGCGTCAGTACGGGATCATGTTTGATACGATGGTGGAGCTGTTCAATGAGGGAAAACCGGTGGATCTGGTCACGCTTCAGGACAGGCTGAAGGAAAAGGATGTCCCGCCGGAGGTGTGCAGTCTGGATTTTGTCCGCGATATCCTGGCAACGGTTCCGACTTCCGCGAATGTGCGCTCCTATGCCACGATCGTTCATGAAAAGGCGGTTCTCCGCCGACTGATCAGGATCAACGAGGAGATCGCCAACAACTGTTATTCCGGAAAGGACAGTCTGGAAGTGATCCTGGCTGACACGGAAAAGCAGATCTTCAACCTGTTGGAAAGCCGCGCTTCCGGTGATTTCGTGCCGATCCGTCAGGTCGCGCTGAACGTTCTTGATAAGATCGAGCAGGCGACCCGCTCAAAATCCACAGTAACGGGTCTTCCTACCGGATTTATCGATCTCGATTACCGGATGTCCGGACTCCAGCCTTCGGATCTGATCCTGATCGCTGCCCGCCCGTCTATGGGTAAGACGGCGTTCGTGTTAAATATTACTGATTATATCGCGGTCCGGAGACAGAAGACCTGCCTGATCTTCAGTCTGGAGATGTCGAAGGAGCAGCTGGTAAACCGTATGTTGTCCATGGAGTCCAACGTGGATTCCCAGAAGCTCCGTACCGGTACCCTGACGGATGCGGACTGGGACGCTGTCGTGGAAGGAATCGGTACGATCGGAAGTTCCAAGCTTGTTATTGACGATACTCCGGGTATCTCGATCATGGAACTTCGTTCCAAATGTCGGAAGGTTAAGCTGGAACATGGTCTCGACCTCGTTATGATCGACTATCTGCAGTTAATGTCGGGCAGTGGAAAGAATGGAGACAACCGTCAGCAGGAGATTTCCGAGATCTCAAGATCCTTAAAGGCGATCGCGAGGGAGCTGAGCGTTCCGGTGATCGCCCTGTCCCAGCTTTCCCGTGCCTGCGAGACGAGAACGGATCACAGGCCGATGCTTTCGGACCTTCGAGAGTCCGGAGCGATCGAGCAGGATGCCGACGTTGTTATGTTCCTGTACCGTGACGATTATTATAATAAGGATACGGATAACCCGAACACGGCGGAGGTTATTATCGCGAAACAGCGTAACGGCCCGATCGGAACCGTATATCTTGGCTGGAAACCGGAACTGACCCGGTTTGTGAATATTGCGAAGGAGCAGCAGTAAATGCATGGTCAAGCGCCTGCTTTCGAATGGAATTTGAAGGAATTTCATCGGAAGCGGGCGTTTTTGTCATATTGGGACATGGCTTCACATATATTATTAGCAATCTGATAACGGTTTTGCAGGCATGCGGCAGTCTGTGGACATGCTGAGAAACTGGATCAAACAGAGTCGAACAATCGTTGCGGTTCATGGCAGAAATTTCGAACTGTGACGAAAATCATGTGAAAGGAAGAGGACGACCATGTCAGAAACACATTATCTGATCTCCGATGCCTCGAAAAAGGTTGATGTGGAATCTCATGTACTTCGGTACTGGGAGGAGGAACTGGAGATGAACATTCCTCGCAACGAGATGGGACATCGGTATTATACGGATTTTCATATCCGTCTTTTTAAACAGATCAAGGAATTGAAGGAAAAGGGGTATCAGTTAAAGGCGATCAAGACAGCGCTGGCGAAAACGCTGGACGCGGAGGGGGAATCGGTGGCGCCCACGGATGTTCTTGAGGAGGATGTTATGACGGCATTGAAGGAATGCACGGAGCAGGAGAAGAGAGATCTGGAAAAGCTGGATCCGGGGGAAGCCGCGGAACTCATGAACCGGGAAAAAGCGGAGCAGTTCAGGGAGTTTCTTACCCAGATGATCGGACAGGCTATCGAGGAGAACAACGAGAAGCTGAGCCAGGATATCAGCCGGATGGTGAATGATAAAGTGTTAAAGGAGATCGATTACCTGATGCGGGTGGCAGATGAGCGGGACGAAGAGCGGTTCCGGCAGCTGGATGAGACGATCCGGCTCTACCAGAAGGAGAATAAAGGGAGGGCGGAAGCCGCGGCGGCGAAAGCACCGTTTTTGCCGTCGATCTTCAGAAAGAGAAGGTTTGGGAGAAATGGGAATAAGCTTTGACGAGAGCAAAAATGAGAACTCCTTTCGCGAAGATCCGGATTCTGGATCAGAATCCACAGAAATCAAAAAGCCGCTGTTCGAATAGAACAACGGCTTTTATGTATTGGTTTGCGTTTGTGATCAACCCTCGTTGATTGCGCCTGTCGGACAGACACCAGCACAAGTACCGCAGCTGATGCAAGTATCAGCGTCGATTACGTACTGTCCATCTCCCTGAGAAATAGCGTTTACCGGACATTCACCAGCACAAGTACCGCAGCTAACGCAGCTATCGCTAATTACATATGCCATGACAAAATACCTCCTTTGTTTATTTCTTTCATTCTATAATAAATGGTTAAATTATTCAAGGGGAAAATTGTGAAAAAATGTACCTAATGAGGAACAAAAATCCAGTAAACATGCGGTTAGACAGTCACAACTCGAGTTAGTCTATTCTTACCTTTGCAGACAAAAATCAACCCGGCTGTCATTCAGCTGAAAGCATTTCATGATGGTCAACATATGCGGACAGGCATTTTCTAAACTGGAAATACCATACCATGCAGGAATGCATGATGCGGCTGTACCAGCAGATTTTGCAAAACCACCTTGCCAAGAAACGAAAAAAGTATTATACTCTCGATATGCTGGCAAATGCGGCGATATGTCCGTTATGCCGGAAACAATCGTAGAAAATTGCCCTCAGCAGATTTCGAAGGTGAAAGGAGGATTTATCATGCAGATTTCAAAAGAAATGCTCATTGGTGAGCTTCTTCAGGTTGATGAGAATATGGCTCAGATTTTAATGGGCGCTGGAATGCACTGCATCGGATGCCCGTCTTCTCAGATGGAGTCTCTGGAAGAGGCTTGCATGGTTCACGGAATTCCGGTAGAAAAACTTGTAAGTGTAATTAACGAGTATCTGGCTCAGAAGCAGCAGTAATGTATGTGACCGCTCGAGAGAGTTTTGGTTTGCTGACTGTGCGAAAGGTCGGAGAATGTAAGAAGGACTGCGGTCAGGGAGAATTTTCCCGGCTGCAGTCCTTTTTCCATTTTGACATATATGGAGCAATGTGCCATAAAAATTCTGTATGTTGAAAAAACAAGGGGACATTTTGGAAACAGACTTTGCACATAAAAAAGCATCTGTATAAATCTGTGGAATGCAGCTTTTTACAGATGCTCTATTTAAATATTGATCAATTGGGAAGTCAGATTATAAGTTTTGCAGCACCTTCAGCGCGTCCTTCTTTACGATCAGATCATAATGTTCCGCATAGTAAGCGCCGGACGCAGCGGCATCGCCCTTTAATCTTGTTCCGTATTCGGAGAGAGTATTGCAGACTCTGTTGAAGGAACTCTCACTGTCATTTTCCTTCTTGAGGATCAGGTAGAAGACCCCATTTTCCGGATTCTTGTAGAGAACACTGTTTCCTTTAAAAACAGCACCGGTCTGCCGTGCGGCTTCACAGACGAGGTCGAGGGAAGAAAACTGGTAGATCCTTGTAAACTGAGCCGGATTCTTCGACTCTTCCTTTCCCTGCGGTCCATTTGCCGTTGCAGCTGGTGCCGCAGGAGCTTTTTCTCCCTCCGGCTTTAAAATTCCGCTCTGGGTCAGGATATTGATCAGGCCGTCAGCGCCTTCCAGCACTTCCGCGGTGAGATTTCCCCATCCGTTATCATTCTCGTCCTCTTCCGGTGAGAACTTGGAGAACCGGGTATCCAGTTCCTCTGGATCTTCCATCTTCGTGATGATCAGCATAACACTCTCGTTCGCCATCGGGATCGCCTCGACCATAAGCGGGATATCCTCGGCCTCGAAACCGACCTCATTTGCGGCGCGCTGGATCATCTCGCGGAAAAGATTGCGGGCTTTCTCGGTTCCATAGGCCAGCTCGCCGAGATTCATATTCCGGACACTCAGGTCAAAGTTGCTGAGGGTGCAGCGGATCTGATTTTCATTGATACGTTCTATTTTCATAGGATCACTTCCTGTCTGGTTAAAATCAAAATATTCGCGGCATGCTGTAATTCCCATTATAAGAGGGCAGAAAACCGCATTTTTACATCTATAATATACTATATCCTATTCAGCTTTTGCAATCGTATGAGGGAAATTTATTAAAATTTAATCAGTTTGACATCTACAAGATGGTCTGAAGCGGGAGTGTGTATATTAGAATAGTCGCAAGAGGTTGTGTTGCCGGAAGGAGGTGTGATGGTTTATCGAGCGCGTTCTGTTTGGCAAGTATCGGTTGTGCAGAGAGCTGGGAAACGGGCGATCCGGTACTGTATATCTGGCGTATCACGTTGAGCTGGAAGAATACAGGGCGGTAAAAGTAGTCCCGAAATCCCTGGCGGATTATGATACTTTTAGAAAAGAAGCACTTTTTCTGAAAACACTGAGACATCCGGGAATCCCCATCGTCTACGATGTGGAGGAAGATACCGGATACAGTTATCTGATCGAAGAATATCTGGAAGGCGAATCTTTATATGCCCTGGTAAAACGCCTGGGCAGCTTGTCGGTTAAGGCGGCAGCTGATCTTGGAATACAGATCTGCCGTATCATTCAGTTTATGAATTCAGCAGAAAATCCTATTTTATATTTAGACTTGCAGCCCAAAAATCTGCTGGTGTGCAATGGAGTCCTTCGGCTGACGGATTTTGATCATGCACAATACGCGTCAGATGCCGCTGCGTTTGGTGAGCGGTACGGAACGATCGGTTTTGCGGCACCGGAACAGTACACAGGGGAACCACTGGACTGCCGGACGGACGTGTACGCGATCGGTGCGCTGCTCTACTTTATGAGCCGTGGGGATGCGCCGGGAAGTGTTCCGGAATACAGGAATGAACCGGAATACAGGATGTTTGACCGGATCATCCGCGGGTGTATGGAAAAGGAGAAAGAAGCGCGTTACCAGAGTGCGGATGAACTGCAGGAAACGCTGCAGGAGCTGCAAAATCGACTGAAGGAACAGGCAGCAGAATCTCGAATCGTTGTTTTTGCCGGGGCGGCAGCGGGGATCGGAACAACCCATGCGGCTCTCGGAATGTCTCATTTTCTGACCCGGAATGGGTGTCCGGCTTTATATCAGGAAGCTTATGATACGTCTGCGGTTCGCACACTTGCGAAAAATATGGGAATCAAAACGGACCGGACCGGCGTATATCGAATCGGATGTGGAAGCATCCGGCCTTATTATGGCGAAGCTGTGAAGCTGCCATATCTTTATTTTCCAGTAATCATAAAGGATGTGGGAGTGATCCGCCCGGAAGAGAAACTTCCGGAAGCAGATTTTTATGTTCTTGTATGCGGGGGAAAATGGTGGGAGATCGACAGGACTGTGAATGCGGCGAAGATCTTAAAAAGCCGTGGGAATGTGATCCTGCTCTTCAATCATATGGAGAAAAAAGCACGTCTGAAACTTCCAAAAGTTTTATCAGATATTCATTATTTCTTTCTTCCGTTCTTTTCAAATCCATTCAGAGAAGATAAAGCTGCCAACACCTGTTACCGGGATCTATGGAACGATGGTACAGGGGAAACCAGATGGAAAAGAAAAAAATTATCACAGAGACTCAGGAGAAGCGATGCAGAATGATCGGAATCGCTGGGAGCAATACCGGGGTGGGGTGCACCCATTTTTCGATCATGCTGACAAACTATCTCGCGGGATACCTCAGAAGGAAAGCCATACTGCTGGAATTTAATGAGTCGGGGGACTTAGAAAAGCTTGAATACGTCTGCACGGGGCAGATGGGACAGAAAAATCCATACAGGGTACTGGATGCGGATTATTATAAGTATGCAGGGCCGGAGGCTGTGAAGGAGGTGCTTCAGAGGGGATATGACGATATCCTGATCGATTTCGGATCGGTCAAAGATGGCGCAAACGAATTATATTGGAGATGCGATAAAAAGTTCCTGGTGGGTTCCTTTACGGAGTGGCAGCAGGAGAGTTTCCGGGAATTCGAGATGGAACAGAGAGCGAAACAGAAAAAAAGCTGGCAGAGTCTCGCGGTATTTGGAAGCGAGGAGACCAGAAGAGAATTCTCGAGAAGATTTCGGATCAATGCAGAACGGATTCCGTTTTCAGCGGATGCCTTCTCGGTCACGAAGGAGTGCGGGGAATTTTTTCAGCGTATCCTGTAAAAATGACATAAAAGGACGATTTCCCTAACCGTTATAAAGGGAAAAGCCTGATACTCAGAAACGTCACAATAAATGAGATCTGACCGGCTAAGAATACAGCAGCGGGGAGAAACATGTCACAGTATAACCTTCTTCAGTCATCGCGGAAAAGCCGGGAACAGAGGCATTTAATAACTTAAAATCGACAGCGCAGAGGGAGAACGTTCAATGAAGAGCATCGATAAGACCGTGCATGCCATAGATATGCGGCACGAAGAAAAGAAAGGTGTATATGGGTATGGAAACAGCAAGTGGAACGTATGACTCGGAAAATCGAAGTGTCGAGGAGATGACGCGCTATCTGAATGGACTTAAGCGGTACACGGAAAAAGGAATCCCGATCTACATGGACGGAAAACTTTCCGGGCAGAGAGAATGGGAGAAACTGTTTGAAGTTCGTGAGGATGGAATGTTCTATATGGGAGATTATGTCCAGGCGGAAGGCGGCGGTCTGAAGGAGATACGGTTTGATAAGGTCTATCTGAGCGAAGCGGATATCATGGAGACGAAAGGTCGGAGGAGAAGAACGAGAAAATAAGGAAAGACGGAGGATACCGAATAGAATGGATCTGGCGGTACTGGATAGCAGTAAATCGCACGGAAATGAACCAGGTTATATGTACGAAGTAATATAGATTCAACAGCTGGGGGATCGTTCTGCCAGATGATTCGTAAGACTGCTGACAACAATTCGTTACAAAAAGTTAACAGACAGACATTCCGCGTTGTGGTATACTTAAGCTATCTTGAAGATCCGGCAAAGTATACGATCTGTGTATACCTTGCCGGATCATCCGTAATAAATAACGATTCAGCATGCCGCCGGTGAGAGACGGAAATGAACGCAGAGTTCTGGGAACCGGCGTGCGGAAAGAGCGATAACGAATGAGAAAAGTAGTTCCTGTATTGGTTGCTGTCGGTCTGATCATCCTGATCGCCGTGGGATTTGTCGGTTTCCAGGTACTGGACCGGTATATGCCGACGAAAGAGCGGGCGGATCTCGCGGAAGTCTATGATGTGTCCGGGGATGAGACCGCGATCCTCTATAACTATGAGCGGCAGGAGCAGACAGGAATCTATGAAAATGGACAGACGTATCTGCCGGTCTCCTGGGTGAATGACCACATTAATGAGCGGTTCTACTGGGACAGCACGGAAGACCTTCTCGTGTACGCGCTCCCGGACCAGATCGTCTATGCGGACGCGGAGACAAAGGGATCCAACGGCGCTCCGCTGCTTCTTGTAAAAGATGATGAGGTCTATCTGACGCTGGGTTTGATCGCAAACTATACGGATGTGCAGATCCAGACCTTTGACTCCGGGGATGGAAGACGTGTCCTGATCAATGACTGGGGAACAAGAAATATCGCGCGGGTGAAAAAGGCTGGAAGTCTGCGAGTAAAAGGCGGCGTAAAGAGTAAGATCCTCACAGACCTCACAAAGGACGATACGGTGACCGTTCTCGATACGATGGAGAAATGGTCCCAGGTCGCATCTTCCGACGGAAATATCGGATATGTGGAAAATAAGCGCCTGGCAGCCGCGGAGAGCCAGAAATTTTCCGGAAATTTCACAGCTCCTGTATACAAGAATACCAGCATGAGCGGAAAGATCGTTCTCGGCTGGCACCAGGTAACAAGCCAGGACGGAAACAATACCTTTGACAGCATTGTGGCAAAGACAAAAGGGATGAACGTGATCTCCCCGACATGGTTTTCCCTGACAGACAATAACGGAAACTATAGGTCACTGGCGAGCAAAGATTATGTGGCGAAGGCCCATGCAAAGGGGCTCCAGGTATGGGCGCTGATCGACAACTTCAGTGCCGATGTCCAGACGGAGACGCTGTTAGCATCCACCTCCACCCGCCGCAAGCTGATCGACAGCCTGATCGCGGATGCGGAAAAATATGACCTGGATGGTCTGAACCTTGATTTTGAGAGCCTGAAAACAGAGGCGGGCGTCCATTATATCGAATTTATCCGGGAATTATCGATCCCGTGCCGCCAGAAAGGCATTGTCCTGTCCGTGGACAACTATGTTCCGGCGAGATACAACAGCTTCTATAACCTGAAAGAACAGGGAATTGTTGCGGATTATGTGATTATGATGGGATATGATGAGCACTTTGCGGGCGGCGAGCCGGGCTCTGTGTCCTCTATTAGCTACGTGAAGAATGGAATCTCCGGAATGCTCGAGGATGTCCCGAAGGAGAAGCTGATCAATGCCGTTCCGTTCTACACGAGACTCTGGATCGAAGCCGGGGACGGATCCATCACCTCCAAGGCGATGGGAATCGCGGATGCGAAGAAGTGGGTAGACAATAACCAGGTGGAACTCACCTGGCAGGCGGATACCGCCCAATATTATGGCGAGAAACAGACAAATGACGGTGCCTGGTTCCTCTGGATGGAGGAGGAGCGGTCCTTAAAAGAAAAGATGAACGTGGTCCGTCAGAACGATCTGGCGGGAGTCGCGTGCTGGAAACTGGGGTTTGAGGATTCTGCCGCGTGGGATTCCATCCAGTGGAACTAAGATCATAATGGCGCTTTTACGCCGGACCTACCAGGTCACCATCTTGTCCAGCAGGAGTTTCTGTTCCTTGCTGGAACGTGTGAGGTAGATGCGGGTGGTCTCGATGCTCTCATGCCCGAGAAGATCCGCCAATAGAGAGATATCGCTGCTGCGAGCCAGAAAATTCTTCGCGAACCGGTGGCGGAAAGAATGAGGGTACATGGTATCAGGATCGATGCCATACCGGACTGCATAGTGTTTTAATTGGGAATGGATGCCTCTGGTCGTCACGGGGCGTCCATTTTTTCCCACAAAAAGAAAGCCGGAGGTGATACCGCGGCGGTCACACCAGGCTTTTGCCTCCTGACAGAGGGAATCCGGGATGTAGATGCGGCGGATCTTCCCACCTTTGGAGTAGAGATCAAGATACCCGCAGGCTAAATGTTCCGCCTTGATCTGCACCAGCTCACTGACCCTGGCACCGGTGGTCACCAGAAAACGGACGATGAAATACCAGAAATCGTGGTGCTCTGCTTTCAGGTTCCGCTGGAGCGTCTCACAGTCCTCGTTTGTGATAATGGAGTCCTGGAAGGTGTCGCGGGAAATTTTTACCGCATGGAGCCGAAAACTGGCGAGGTCGGGATAGAGTTCCGGCTGTTCTTCCTCCAGGAAAAGAAGAAAATGATTTACGGCGTAGATCCGCTGATTGATCGTTGCGGGGCGGTAATTGGCAATCAGAAGACTCCGGTATTTCCGGAGAAGAGATTCGGTTGGAACGGGATAGATGGACAGAAGCTGCCTGATCGTCCGTCCATACGCGTCTCCGGTATTTTCAGACATATTCTTTTTTCTTAAATATGATCTAAATGATTCTGCCAGGTTTTCCTGGTCTTTTGGAAGTTCTTTCATAACATATCCTTTGAATAATAACGGAGCAGCAGGAATTTTACCAGTTTACGATCTGATTGAAGAGATCCTGCTGTTCAGTACTGCTTTTATGCAGGTAAATGCGGGTAGTCTCAATGCTCTCATGTCCAAGAATATCGGACAGAAGCGCAATGTCATCACATTGTTCTATAAATTTTTTTGCGAACAGATGTCGGAATGCATGGGGATGTACGACAGATGGATCCAGATTGTATCGAAGTGCAAAAACCTTAAGCTGATCCCGGATCCCGTTTGTGGTGATCGGATTTCCGAAACGGTTTAAAAATAAGCTGCCGCTGGTGTGCTTTTCGTTTTGAAGCCACAGCAGGCAGGTCTCCTGGACATTTTGCGGGAAGTAGATCCGCCGGATCTTATCACCTTTTGAGTATAGGTCCATCTGACCGCGGATCATATCTTCCACACGGATCTGGAGAAGTTCGCTGATCCGCACGCCAGTGGCGGCCATGATCCGGACCGCAAAGTAGTAGGTGAGTTTTCCATCGCGCAGGAGGCATTTTTTCAGGTACTCATAGTCGGCCTGGCTGATCACATTTTCCAGAAATGGTTTCTGTTGAAGGCGGACCATAAGGACCCTGGAGTCAGGAAGCTCGAGAAATTCCATAAAACAGTTCATTGCGCGGATCCTCAAATTTACGGTGTTGGGCTTGTACCTGTCGATGAGATAGCATTTATAGAGCATCAGATTGTCATGTGTGACTTCGGGGTACAGGGAAAGAAAATGCCTGGCAGTATAGAGATAGGAACGGATCGTCTGGTAAGATTTTCCATTCCGGAGCAGCCACGCTTCGAACCTGGAGAGTTTTTGACGGGCCGTTTCAGAAAGACGGTCTGTGGGGAGAGCAGTTTTTCTCATAGTATTATCATACCTTTCTGTTTTTGAAAGTATTTTATCGCAGGAAACAAAAAGAGCAAGAGAAAACTGGAGAATACGTTGTTGATGGGGAAAGGAAGGAGGAAAAGCAAAAAATCCGTCGGAGACATGGGACATCTCCGACGGACGTTTATATAAGCTGTATATGATTGGAAATGAACAGGCAATGCTTTTGAGAAATGTTCGGTGGCATTGCGCTGCCCAGAAGGAAATTGGGTTGCTTAGTTCTGGAAATCTACAATCGCGTTTCCCTTTTCATCATATCGAACAGCATCCTTATCAAGTGTCAGCGCGTCGATGGCATCAAGGTATGCCTTGATAGACGGGTACTGCGGCTTGTAGTTTGCGATGATCTCTTTTGCTGCCACAGCATTGTTGGAGAGCAGGGCATCTACGAGGAAGAGCTGAACCTTTGCGGCGTTCACGCACATGCGGTTCGGATCGGTGATCTGGAAGTCGATGCCGTGGAGTGTGCCGACAGCGCCGCCCGCGTTGAACTGGATACCTGGCATTACGCAGGTGACATCGCCGAAGTCGGAGGAACCGGTGCTCCAGCCGTTATAGTCGAAGACAACTTTCTTTCTTCCGCAGAGTGCCACACAGCAGTCCTCAGCGAGCTTCATAAGTGTCGGATCATGATACTCCGGAGCGTAACCAGGGCGGTCGCTCAGCTCAACGCCTGCGCCCATAGACAGTGCGGCACCGGTCAGCGCACGGTTTACCTTGATATTCTCGCGTTTGATCGCCTCTAAGGATTTTCCACGGACATAACTCTCGATCTTCATCTCATCCGGGATAATGTTTACGGCGCAGTTTGCGCCCATGAGGATCGGATGGAAGCGGATTGTATCTTTCTCCTGGAATGTCTCACGGAGGTTGTTGCATGCCTGGAGACCCAGCATAGCGGCATACTCCGCGTTGACTCCCATATGAGGAGCTCCGCCTGCATGGGCAGATTTTCCTTTGTAGCGGATATTTTTCGCTATACATCCGTTCATTCCGAGCTGTGCACTGAAGTCAAGATTGGTATCTCCGTCCTCGTTGACGCTGGATCCCTTTGTCATGCCGTGAACCATCATGGCCATGTCGACGCCGTCTAAGAGACCACGGTACATGAATTCGGTCTTACCGCCGTTGTACTTGATGATGCCTTTCTGGCGGAGTTCCTCACGGAATGCAAGCTGGATCATCTCCTCGGCCGGAACGACAACGAGGCGGATGGATCCGCAGAGACCGTCGAGGGCGTGGGGCTGTTTCAATGCGGCTGCGATTCCTAAAAGTGCAGCGGACTGGGCGTTATGTCCGCAGCAGTGGGTCATTCCATTTACGGATTCCGGATGGTTCGCGATATCGAGGGCATCCAGTTCACCGAAGATCGCTACCTTGGGTCCTGGTTTTCCTGTCTCAACATCGGTGTAAAAGCCCGGAATGTTTCCGGCTTTGACGAGTGTGTATCCAAGTGCCTCGTATTTCTCTGCGAGATAGTCGTGGGCCTGCCACTCGGTGTAGCCGGTCTGCGGATGAGCCCAGATCCAGCGCTCTGCGTCGAGGATGAGCTGTTTTACGGTATCTACGTTGTTTACGATCAGCTGTTGTCTGCCAGTCATGGAAATACCTCCTGAAATATGTAATATTGGACGGAACCAGGCGCTGTACGGGAATAAAAAGTTCTATATGTTATAGCGGCGGTGCAAGTCTCATATTGAGACAGGAGAACCGGTTCCGAATAGAGCTATATGCCGTTAAAAAATGTTTTCAGGTCAAGCTCGGTTCCCTTTTAAAAGCTCGATCAGCGCGTCGGGGTGCTCTTTTGTTGTTGCCCAGCTTGTAGCAATCCGGATCACGGTGTGGGAGTCATCATAGTTCTCCCAGAAGCTGAACTCCGCCTGCTCCTCCAGACGGTGCAGAGTCTCGTTTTCCAGAATAATAAAAATCTGGTTTGTCGGCGTCTCAAGGAAGAACCGGTAGCCGTTCTCCTTCAATGCGGATTTTATCGCGGCTGCGCAGTCGATGGCAGATTCCCCGATATGAAGGTACAGATCATCTGTGAACAGGGTATCGAACTGGATCCCCAGAATGCGGCCCTTCGCAAAAAGCGCGCCGTGTTGCTTTATGATCGTGAAAAAGTGCGGGATCAGCGCCGGATCCGGGATCACGACCGCCTCGCCGAAGAGTGCACCGCATTTTGTTCCGCCGATATAGAAGACATCGCAGAGTTCTGCAAGATCCTTTAATGTCACGTCATTTTCCTGGGAAGCGAGAGCGTAAGCCAGTCTTGCACCGTCCACATAGAGCGGAAGATGATACCTGCGGCATGCTTCGTTCAGAGCAGTCAGTTCTTTTCGGGAATACAGGGTTCCGTATTCGGTCGGCTGGGAGATATAGACCATGCCCGGCATGACCATGTGCTCATGGCTCTCATCGGATAAAAAGGTGTCCATATAAGAGATGACCTGGGCGGCTGTGATCTTTCCATATGTATGGGGCAGCGGGAGCACTTTATGTCCGCCGAATTCGATGGCACCGGCCTCATGGACCGCGATGTGCCCGGTCTCCGCACAGAGAACGCCCTGATAGGAGCGGAGAAGTGCGTCGATGACGGTAGCGTTTGTCTGGGTTCCGCCCACGAGGAGATAGACTCCCGCATTTGGAGCACCGCAGGCTTTGCGGATCTTATCCCGGGCAGATTCAGAGAACTCGTCGAGACCGTACCCGGAAGTCTGCATCATATTTGTGGAGAGCAGCTCATTCATGATAGCCGGATGGGCGCCTTCCATGTAATCGCAGACGAATTTCAGTTTTTCATTTGCCATGTTAGAAACCTGACCTTTCGTGTTGTCTGACTCTATTATACAGATGGCATATTGATGTGTCAATGTAGGAAAGTGTATGAAAAAATCTGAAAACGCTGAGGGGAATATGGGGATTCGGCTGATGGAGGCGATAAGAGCGGAAGCCGGAATCCAGAACTTTTTTGGGATTGAACGGAGATAGGAAAATCCGCACATAAATAGGTTCCCCATGAAATAGAGTATCATGAAGAGCGGATTTTCGGGGAAACAGAACATGAAGCAGAAAGTAATAGAGCCGGTTCTCGGCATATGCCTGCTCGCCATGGTGGTCATGGCAGTGAAATATGGAAGTATCCATGTGACGGGGAGCGGTGACGCCTACATAAAAGAGACGCCGGTGGTGGTAGTCGATGCCGGACACGGAGGAACAGATCCCGGCAAGGTTGGAGTCGACGGGAGCCTGGAGAAAGATATCAACCTGGCTGTGGCGGAGCGGTTGAAAACGTACCTGGAACAGGATGATGTGAAGGTCATCATGACGCGGGAGACGGACACGGGACTTTATTCCGAAACGGACAGCCGGAAAAAGATGGCGGACATGAAGAAACGGTGTGAGATCATTGAGGAGAGCGGCGCGGACCTTGTGGTCAGCATCCACCAGAACAGCTATCACGAGGAATCCGTCTCTGGCGGACAGGTATTCTATTACCGGGATTCGTCAAAGGGAAAGGCGCTGGCGGAGATCCTGCAGGACCGGTTTGACTATGTCCTGGGGGACCAGAACCGGAGACTTCCGAAGGCGAATGCCAATTACTACCTCCTTCTGCGTGTGAAATGCCCCATCGTGATCGTGGAGTGCGGATTCTTAAGCAACCGGAAGGAAGCAGCGCTTTTAAACAGCGGGGAGTACCAGGATAAGCTGGCATATACGATTCATATGGGGATCATGGAGTACCTGAATAAGAAGCAATGAGATAGGAAAAATGTACAAATGAAGAGAAATAAAATCGTCATATTATACAAAAAAGGTTCACCTGTTTTTAACTATCCGATATGGCATTTAAAAGGTCAATATGCTATGATTCTTTTACCAATTGGGACGGAAAAACTGCTTTCCCAGGTGGCAGAAGGCAAAAAGAAACGTTCCACACGGTCATCTGGACTGGAAGGATAAAAAATCCACCGGAAACACGAATATTTCCGGCGGATTTTATTATCAGAATTACTCAAGTACAAGCGTACCGTCGCCCTCAGCACGGATCGCGGATTTGAAGAACTCTTCAAATGCCTTTTCCAGGTAGGCCATATCCTTGGAGCCTGCAGTTTCATACGGGGAATGCATAGCTAACTGCGGAAGTCCGACGTCTACAGTGTTTAAGGAAACCTGCGCGTTGGAGATATTTCCGAGAGTGGAGCCGCCGAGGATATCGGAACGGTTTAAGAACTCCTGGTACGGAACACCTGCGCGCTCGCAGAGGCAGCGCATAACAGCTGCGGAAACAGCGTCTGTTGTGTACTTCTGGTTTGCGCTGTGCTTGATCACGAGACCGCCGTTTAAGTAGGTGCGGTTTGTCGGGTCGGTCTTGTCAGCGTAGTTCGGATGTACGGCATGTCCGTTATCCGCGGATACCATGAAGCTGGAAGCGAGGGACGTGAGATACTCTTCCTCTGTTCTTCCAAGGCTGCGGTTGATGCGGCGGAGAATGTCGTAAAGGAATGTGGAGCCAGCGCCCTGTTTTGTGCCGCTTCCTACTTCCTCGTTGTCAAATACGGCAACGACCGGGATGCAGCGGTCACTCTCACTGTTTAAGAGAGCCATTGTGGATGTGAATGCGCACTGGAGATCATCAAGACGCGGAGCAGAGATAAACTCGCCGTCGCAGCCCCATACAGTACCTTCCATACGGTTGTAAAGGAAGAGGTCCATTCCTTTGATCTGGTCAACGGAGACGCCTGCCTCCTCAGCGATCATCTCTTTGAATGCCTTTCCGGAATTGCTCATGCGGTATAATGGAAGCATATCTTTCTGGATGTTGTACTTGTAACCGTCATTTACCTCGCGGTTCATGTGGATCGCGAGGTTCGGGATCATGAGAAGATCACGGTCAACGTTGATCAGTTTTGTTGTGAGACGGTTGCCGTCTTTTACGATGATGCGTCCTGCAACGGAGAGAGGTCTGTCGAACCACGGTGCGCAGAGCATTCCGCCGTACTTCTCAACATTTAATTTTACATATTGGTTCTCGATGTTCATCTCGGAAGACTCTTTGATCTTTAAGGTCGGGGAGTCGCTGTGGCTTGCCGCGATATGGAAGCCGGTATAATCCTTGCGGGATATCTTGAATGCGATGATCGCGGACTGGTTGCGGGTTACGAAATACTTTCCGCCCTCAGCGAGATTCCAGGTATTGCCCTCAGCGAGACGCTCGAAGCCTGCCTCGGTCAGGTAGTTTGCCAGTTCATGAACAGCATGGAAACCGGTCGGACTCTTTTTGATAAAAGAAAATAATTCCTCATTCAGATTCTGAATCATGTTTTTGTTACTCCTTTCGATAAATAACCCCTGTAAGTCATACTACTTTATTATATAAAAAAAATGCAGATCAGGCAAGCTCGCGCTATGATGTGCGCAAGTGTTAAAATAAAAATATGATTTCTGTTATAATTCTGACGTTTTTCTGAAATTTACGAAAAAGGTCTGGAAGAGGTACCTTTATTCCCGGTTTCATGTTAAAATATGGGCACGAGTAGCTGCGAAGGTATGGAACAGTTACAAATACGATCAATATGGTGAGGAGATCACTGGGAAAAGAGGGGAACTTATGGATTGGAAGAAGATCAGACAGGCAGTCCGCACGGTGCTGGCGGCTGTATTGATCTGCGCTGCATCGGTGGGAATCACCGGTGATCCGGCATATGCGGCGGATATGGGCGCAGTTTACGGAATTTATGAGCATGGAACCGGTTGGAGTGGGTATCATGGTGACAGCAAAACAGCGCGTGCTGGAACCGGAAGCTATGTGACGGCGATCCGCGCCAGCCTTCTGGGACAACCTGAGGGAATGAGCGGCACGCTTTCTTACCAGGTGAACTTAAGCGGAAGCGGATGGCTTTCCTGGCAGGAAAATATGACTCCGAATGGAAGCACCGAGACAGATATGCCGTTAGAAGCGGTCCGCATGGCATTTACCGGACAGCTTGCGGAGAATTATGATGTTTATTACTCTGTATATCAGAATGGCTCCTGGACAACTCCGGTGAAGAACGGGGAGACTGCGGGAACCGAAGGACAGGGACTCCGTGTGGATGGTCTCTGGGTAACGGTGACGGGAAAAGGTGCGGAGGTACCGGAAGGCCCGAATGGAAAGAGCGTTGACCCGACAAGACCGATGGTTGCCCTGACCTTTGATGACGGTCCGTCGAAGTATACGCCCCGGATCCTGGATTCCCTGGAAGCGAACGGCGGAAGAGCCACATTCTTCATGGTGGGCAACCGAGTTGCGTCCTATGCGTCTACCGTAAAGCGCATGGCGGATCTCGGATGCGAGACAGACAGCCATACTTGGGCACATACATATCTGACAGGAATGTCTGAGGGAGAGATATTACAGAGCTTAAATCAGACACGCGATGCCATTGTGGCAGCAGGCGGAAACGCGCCGAAAGGTGTCCGCCCGCCGGGAGGAAAGATCAATGATGCCAGTAAGGCGGTCCTCGCAAAGGCTGGAATGCCGTCTATCGTCTGGTCCGTGGATACCCTGGACTGGAAGACGAGAAATGCGCAGCACACTATCGACACAGTTCTCAGACAGGTGCAGGACGGAGATATCATCCTGATGCATGACCTCTATGAGCAGAGCGCCATTGCGGCAGAGACGCTGATTCCGGAGCTCACGAGAAGAGGCTATCAGCTCGTGACAGTCGGCGAGATGGCGGAGCTCCGTGGTGGTATGGCAGCAGGACAGTCTTATGGACATTTCCGCTAAGCATAAAGATATTGCAGTATGAAGCAAAATGTGATATTCTGTTAACGAACAAATAAATATCGTTCTTCGGGGCGGGGTGCGATTCCCCACCGGCGGTATAGTCCGCGACCTGCGAAAGCAGCTGATTTGGTGAGATTCCAAAACCGACAGTATAGTCTGGATGAGAGAAGAAATTGTATGACAGGAGTAGTTTATTCAAACCCCGGACTTTTTCAATGGTCCGGGGGCTTTTTATTCACATGCACAGGGAATCATCCCCGGCCCGTGTGAGCCGGCAATCCTGCACAGCAATTCCTTGTAACAGAAGAACAACAAGTACAAGGAGGAACATTATGAACCAGAACAAAGTATTAAGTGTCAGAAATCTCGTGCTGATCGCCATGTTCAGCGCACTCGCAGCCGTATTGGAGACGATCCAGGTGGCGGTTCCGTTTGCACCGCCGTTTTACAAGCTGGACTTCGCGGAGCTCCCGGTACTGATCGGCGGCTTTGCCATGGGACCGGCCCAGGCAGCTCTGATCGCGATCGTTAAGAACCTCTTAAAGCTGCTCTTAAACGGAACAAGCACTTACTATGTCGGCGAGCTCGGAAACATCATCGGAAGCTGCATGTTCTCTGTACCGGCAGCCCTGATCTACCGCAGGCATAAAACGAAAAAGACCGCTATGGTCGCTCTCGCTGTCGGTGTCATCTGTGCTATCGTCGGCGCTGTATTCGTAAACTGCGCGATCACACTTCCGTTCTACGCAAAAGTTGCTTTCGGCGGAATCGAGAACATCATCGCAATGGGAACAAAGATCAACCCGGCAGTTACAAACCTGTATACATTCGCGATCTTCATGATCGTTCCGTTCAACCTTGTAAAATGCGGACTGAACGCGATCGTAACAGCACTTGTATATAAGCATGTCAGCGTGATCATCCATGCAGGGGTTCACAGAGAAAAGAAAACTGAAAATACGGCGGCATAACACCTGAAATGGGAGATTCCCCCGGGATAGAGACGGCGAAAGCCGTGTCTGCCTCGGGGGACTTACAATTTATGTGAGAAGTGAGCGAAAGCCTGCGCAGGCACAAAAGTGAGCGCTGGCAGGTGGCAGCAGTACTTGACGGATAACGACCGAAATGAGATAGTGAAGCGGCAATGACTTAAGAAACGGAGAAAATAAAATGGTAAGATATTATAATGAACTGACAAGACTGGAAATGGAACAGGTCGACAAGGACGAGACGGTGGTCATGATCCCGGTGGGGGCGTTGGAACAGCACGGAAACCAGTGTCCGCTGGGTACAGACGAGATCATCGCGGAGGGAACGGCGAGGCGGATCAAAGAGGCACTGGATAAAGAGATCCCGGACTATCCGATGCTGATCTTCCCGCTGATTCCGGTGGGACTCAGCACGGAACATGTGAACTTTTGTGGTTCTGTCACCTTAAAGCCGGATACCTTCTATCATGTTCTCTACGACATCTGCAAAGGCCTGGCTCATCACGGATTCAGGAAGATCGCAATCTTGAACTGCCACGGTGGAAATTCCCCGATCATCCAGGTCTTAAGCAGGGAGGTAAGAAGTGAGCTCGGAATCGCCGTATTTATCATCAACTGCGGCGCATTCTTTGGAAACCAGGCGGTAAAAGACACTGTGACACCTGGAAATATCTGGGATTTCCACGGTGGAGAGATGGAGACATCCATGGTTCTCGCGGAGCGCCCGGAGACAGTAAAGCTGGAGACCTCCGAGGCGGGAATCCCGAGAAAGTTCATGGGAAACAAGACATTCACCGTATATGGCCCGATCACTCTTGGCTGGGTTTCAGAAGAGTGGGAGACCGAGGACGGAAAGCCCATCGGAATTGGCGGCGATCCAAGCGGGGCGACGGCGGAGAAAGGCAACCAGATCTACGACAGCTTTGTGGAGTCGATCCTTTCGGGGCTGAAAGAGATCAGAAAGTGGAAAGACTAAGGCACTGTTTCAGAAAATAGTGAAAAAGTGCTGAGAAACCGGTGGACAGATCATTATTACAGCAATATTAAGAAGAACAGAAAAATTGAAATGAATGGAAACGATGCCGGAAAAGCCTGTAAATCCGCCGGAAATCTGTTGCAACCATAACTTTCATGTGCTAAACTGAATACGCAATTGAACAAAGTAAGGTGCTGCGTTTTATGCAGCACCTTTATCATTACGCGGCAGGCCACAGCGATACCGCCGCATGAGCGTAAAAATGGGAAACCGTATAGAAGAAACACAGGTTTTCTGGACATTTGAGTAATAGAATCGAGAGTGAAGAACATGAATACAAAAGTAGTTCGTATCAAAGAGGAAGAGAAGACAAGAGAGGCGCTGGAAAAGAATCTGGGGCTTTTAGAGGCGGCTGAGATCTTGAGAAACGGCGGTCTCGTGGCGTTCCCGACGGAGACCGTTTACGGCCTTGGTGCCAACGCATTGAATGAGGAAGCGGCAAAGAAGATCTACGCGGCAAAAGGACGTCCGTCCGACAACCCGCTGATCGCCCATATTTCCTGTATGGAAGAACTTCCGGCGATCGTGAAGGAGATCCCGGAGGCGGGCCGGAAACTGGCTGAAAAGTACTGGCCGGGTCCGCTGACCATGATCTTCCCGAAAAAGGACATCGTACCTTACGGAACCACCGGCGGTCTTGATACCGTTGCGGTCCGCATGCCGGTGGATCCGGTGGCAAATTGCCTGATCCATCTCGCAGGTGTTCCGATCGCAGCACCGAGTGCCAACACTTCCGGAAGACCGAGCCCGACAAAGGCGGAACATGTCATCGAGGACATGGATGGAAAGATCGAGATGATCATCGACGGCGGCGCTGTGGGAATCGGCGTGGAATCCACTATCGTGGATGTATCCGGCGAGATCCCGACACTTCTCCGCCCGGGCGCGATCACCATTGAGATGCTGCGTGAGACGTTGGGCCAGGTGGATATCGATCCAGTGATCTTAGGACCAGTCAGCAGCGATATCAAGCCGAAGGCGCCGGGAATGAAGTACCGCCATTATGCCCCGAAGGCGGACATGACACTGGTGGAAGGCGACATGGACAAGGTCGTTGCCTACATCAATGAGCAGACAAAGAAAGCGGAAGCAGAGGGAAAGAAAGTCGGCATCATCTGCACCGAGGAGAGTCAGGACATGTACCAGGGCGGAAACCTCGAGGTGATCGGAAGCCGGGAACACGAGGAGACGGTGGCCCACAACTTGTTTGCAGTTCTGCGTGATTTCGATGCCAGAAAGGTTGACTGCATTTTCTCCGAGAGCTTTTCCAAAGACCAGCTCGGCCAGGCGATCATGAACCGCCTGTGCAAGGCAGCCGGATATCATATTGTGAACATATAAAATTGCTGGAAGGCCTGCGCTTGCTGCGGTGGCTGTAGAAAAGGCAAAAGTACGATCAATTAAAACGAGAAATGGATTTTACCCGTAACTGTGAGAGTGTTGGGCAGTTACATATATGAAATGGAGGACGATCTATGTCAGAAAAGAGAAACGGATACATTACCTGGGACGAGTATTTCATGGGAGTTGCAAAGCTTTCTGCCATGCGCTCCAAGGATCCGAACACACAGGTCGGCGCGTGCATCGTGAGCGAGGACAACAAGATCCTGTCCATGGGCTATAACGGATTCCCAAAGGGCTGTTCCGACGACGAGTTCCCGTGGGATAAGATGGACGAGGACCCGTATAATAGAAAATATTTCTATGTGACACACAGTGAGTTGAACGCGATCTTAAACTACCGCGGCGGCAGCCTGGAAGGCAGCAAGCTCTATGTAACACTGTTCCCGTGCAACGAGTGCGCGAAGGCGATCATCCAGGCGGGCATCCAGACCATCGTCTACGAGAGCGATAAGTACGCGAACGACGCGTCCACACGGGCATCCAAGAGAATGCTGAATGCGGCGGGTGTGCGCTATTACCAGTACAACCCGACAGGCCGTAAGATCGAGTACCGGGTATAACGGAGGAACGAATGAAATTTTTGCTGGCGGCGATCAACGCCAAATATATCCACTCGAATCCGGGGGTCTACAGTCTGCGCGCCTTTGCTAGGACGAAGATCCCGGGGGCGGATATCGAGATCGGAGAATACACCATCAATCACCAGATGGACTTAATTTTACAGGATATCTACAGGAGAAAGCCGGATTTTATCGGCTTTTCCTGTTATATATGGAATATTTCCTACATCATGGAGATCGTCCGTGACGTGAAGAAAGTATTGCCGGAGGTGGAGATCTGGCTCGGCGGACCGGAAGTGTCCTATGACGCGAAAAAAGTGCTGACCAGGGAGCCGGATGTCTGCGGCGTGATGCGCGGGGAAGGCGAGCTGACGTTTATGGAGCTTGTGCGGGCGTATTTGAAAAGGGAAGAACTGTGTGCAGCAAGCTTAGACTTAGATCACATTCCGGGAATTACCTACCGCGCTGAGAGCGGCGAGGTCGTGGAACGTGGTCCCCAGCGCCTTCTGAGCCTGGATGAGATCCCGTTCTACTATGACGATATGGCTGGATTCGAGAACAGGATCGTCTACTACGAGAGCAGCCGCGGCTGCCCGTTCTCCTGCAGCTACTGTCTGTCTTCCATCGATAAAACCGTGCGTTTCCGGAGTCTGGACCTGGTACTCCCGGAACTGCAGTTTTTCCTGGACCACAAGGTTCCACAGGTCAAGTTTGTGGACAGAACCTTCAACTGTAAGCGGGATCACACGTTAGGAATCTGGCGTTATCTCGTGGAACATGACAATGGGATCACAAACTTCCATTTCGAGGTCTCCGCGGATATCTTCGATGAGGAGGAACTGGAACTTATCGGAAAGATGCGCCCGGGGCTGATTCAGCTTGAGATCGGTGTCCAGTCCACAAACCCGGACACGATCAAGGAAATCCACAGACACATGGACCTTGTGAAACTAAAACAGGCGGTGGACCGGGTCTACGATTACCGGAACACCCATCAGCACCTGGATCTGATCGCGGGACTTCCCTATGAGAATTATGAGTCTTTCATGCGCTCCTTCGACGATGTCTACCGGATGCGTCCGGACCAGCTTCAGATGGGATTCTTAAAAGTATTGAAGGGCTCTTACATGGAAGAGCAGGTCGCGGCATATGATCTGAAATACCGGGGAATTCCGCCATACGAAATCCTTTCCACGAAGTGGCTGCCCTACAGCGATGTGATCCGACTGAAGGGCGTGGAGGACATGGTGGAGGTCTACTACAACAGCGGACAGTTCCCGGCAACCATGAAGCTGCTGGAAAAGAAATTCGCGCGGCCGTCGGAAATTTTTACGAGTCTGGCGGAATATTATGAGAAGAACGGACTGACAGGGATCAGCCACAGCAGACTGGCAAGGTATGAGATCCTTTATAGATTTTTAGAGGAAAAAGAGGTTAAAGTGGAACAGAGCACGCCTGCGGCAGAAGACCCGGCAGGAATGGAGCAGAAAACTGGCGTGAAAGCTGCAGAAACAGCAGTAAAACTGACACTAGCTGACTTCCGCGACAGCCTGATGTACGACCTCTATGTCCGTGAAAATATCAAGAGCCGCCCGTCCTTTGCCAGTGACCAGTCCCTATACAAGAAAGAAGTGCGGGAATTCTTCATGGCGGAGGAAGAGAGTCCTCAGTGGCTTACGGACTATGCGGGATTTGATTCGAAGCAGATGGCGAAAATGGCTCATCTGGAACATATGGAAGATGGAACGTTTGTATTGTTTGATTATAAAAATCGGGATCCGTTGTCAGGAAACGCCAGAGCAGTCCGCTTCCGGTATGACCAGAAGGGAAGCCGGATGGTGCCAGCAAAACCAGCACGGATATGAAGAAAATTGTGCAGATATGTGATGATGCAGTGAAAGTAAAGATGGAGAACAGACATGGCAGATGAAATGATAAATTCTTATGTCGCCCTGGATCTTGAGACGACGGGCATCGGTGCCCGTCACGAAAAGATCACGGAGATCGGCATGGTGAAGGTGATCGACGGTGAGACGACGGACACTTACCACACTATGGTAAATCCGCACCGGGAGATCCCGAAGCGGATCGTGGAGCTGACGGGGATCACTGATGATATGGTGAAGGATGCACCGGGAATCGAGGAGATCCTGGATGAGGTCCTGGCCTTCACCGAAGACCTCCCGCTTCTCGGCCACCAGATCATTTTTGACTACGGCTTCCTCGTACAGGCCGCAGTGAACCAGAAACGGAAATTCGAGAAATACGGGGTCGATACACTGAAACTCTGCCGGTATCTGATGCCGGGGGAGGAAAAGAAGAATCTGAGTGCCGCCTGCGCGTACTTTGAGGTTACCCAGGATACGGCACACCGGGCACTTTCCGATGCCTATGCCGCCCACAATCTATACCAGGAACTGAAAAAAAGGTTTGGCAAAGAACGTCCGGAACTCTTCACTGCCAAAATGCTCCAATATAAGGCAAAAAAGGAACGGACGGCGTCGAAAAGGCAAAAAGAACACTTGCAGGATTTACTAAAATATCATAGAATAGACATAACTGTCGAGATTGATCACATGTCCGGAAATGAGATATCCCGGATGATCGACAAGATTATTTTCCAGTATGGAAGAATCCCGGAAAATGCGAAAAAACAGGGATAGTTTTCCGGAACCCTGAGAAAATGAATATTAGTGAATATAGTTCGGAATGAGTTACGGCATATGGCAGCCAGGACTTTTTGATCTGGAATGCGGAACATCGGTAAAATCTGATGCAGTTTGCTCAGGGCATGGGCTGTAACCGGAATGGAAAGCAAGAAGAGGTGAATGTTGTGTTTAACATGAATAATAAAAAGACAAGAAAGATTTTCTCTACCATCGTAATCGTATTAGTTGTACTCGCAATGGTAGTGCCGATGATCCTCGGCTCCCTTCTTTCTATTTTTTAATCGTGACGGGCTGAAGCCCCAAAATCTATCAGGCATCAGGAAGATATCAGTGAGGAGAAAAGAATGAAAAAAAATGTGTGGATCGCAGGCATGGCGGCGATTTTAAGCGCCGGACTTGTTTGGGCTGCCCCGGTTTTCACACTGGCAGATGAAAGGATCCCGGACGGGGTCTCTGTCGGAGCCGTCAGTCTTTCCGGACTTACGGAGGAGGAAGCCGAAAAGCAGATCGAGAGCTATGTAAATGAAAAATTAAATCAGGATATCACGCTCGTGGTAAACGGAACGGAAGCGAAATCCGATGCTCAGACGCTGGGTGTCGCCTGGGATAACCGGGATGAGGTGGCGAAAGCCATTCAGGGAACGGAGCTTAAGGGAAACCTCGTAAAGCGGTACATGAAGAAGAAAGATCTGGAGGTAAATCCGGTGAAGATCGAGCTGGATCTCTCCGTGGACCAGGATAAGGTATCTTCCTTCGTATCCGAGAAATGCGGTTCCTCGGTGGCGGATGCCGTTGACGCGACGATGACAAGAAAAGACGGAAAATTTGAGATCACTCCTTCAAAAGAAGGTCTGACTGTCGATATGGATGCGACAAAAGCGGCTCTTAACGAGGCGTTAAACAGCGAAAACACGGATGCGATCCGGGTGGAGGCGTCTGTGACCGTTAAAAAGCCGAAGGTGACCGAGGAAGATCTCGCGACGATCAAGGATGTTCTCGGAACATTCTCCACCAGCTTTGCGACCAGCGGTGCGTCCCGCTCCACAAACCTTGCGGTGGGTGCGGGAAAGATCAACGGACATGTGCTGATGCCGGGCGAAGTACTCTCCGGATATGAGTGCATGCACCCGTTTACACTGGAAAATGGATATAAGACGGCAACTGCTTATGAAAATGGCAAGTCCGTTGACAGCATTGGAGGCGGTGTCTGCCAGATCTCAACGACACTCTACAACGCGTCCTTATACGCGGAGCTTGAGATCGTCCAGAGACAGAACCACTCTATGTCCGTCAGCTATGTAAAGCCGTCCATGGACGCGGCGATCGCCGGAACTTATAAAGACCTTAAGGTAAAGAACCCGTATGACACTCCGATCTACGTCGAGGGCTATACCAAGGGAAAGACCTTGACCTTTACGATCTACGGAAAAGAGACGAGACCGTCGAACAGGACTCTGGCATTTGAGTCTGAGACGCTTTCCACGACGCCGTCCCCTACCCAGGAGATTCAGGACCCGAGTCTCCCGGCAGGCCAGCGCGTGAAGGTGGAATCCGGACATACGGGATTAAAATCGAAATTATATAAGTGTGTCTATGTAGATGGACAGTTACAGGAACGCACTTTATTGAATTCTGACACATACAACGCGTCAAAGACTGTTTACCGCGTAGGTACAGGAGTCGCGGCCCCGGCAGAGACAACACCTGTGGCCCCGGCAGCACCTGCGGAAACGGAAGCTGCGGCCCCGGCAGAGACAGCAGCGCCGGAGACACAGGCACCTGAAACCGCGGCCCCGGAGACAGCCGGACCGCAGCCGGGTGAGAACTACGGCCCGGGAATGAGTGCCCAGGCGGGAGAGAACGCGGCTTAGGCCGCATAGAAAAGAGACCGGAATCATGAGAAAAATTGAGCGCGAACCCAACGGAGCTGGGATCTTCAGACCGGGACAGGACCTGGTAGTTGCAGGAACTGTCGGAAAAAACGGTGTGAAGGCGGCTCTGTCGGCAAAAGAAAAAGAGATATCAGCCCGATTCCCGGAGTGGTTTATCAAACGGATCCGGGAGCAGGCAGATAAAAAATCAGAGCTGACTCCGGAGATGCTGAACGTCTGCGGCGCAGGAGAATGGGAAGAAATTTCGGAGGGCGGCATACTGGCCGCCCTTTGGACCATATCGGGAGCTTATGAGCAGGGGATTTCCTTTGAACTGAGGAAGATCCCGGTGGCGCAGGAGACGATCGAGATCTGTGAGCTCTTTGACCTGAACCCGTACAGACTTTCATCGGGGGAATGTCTCCTGATGGCAGTGGAAAACGGAGGGGATGCCGTGAAGCTCCTGAGTGAAGCAGGAATCCCGTCCGCAGTGATCGGCAAAGTGGAAAAAGGGATCGCCAGAAAAATGGTCGGGATCGGAACGACCGGATTTCTGGAACGACCGGCACCGGATGAGATCTGGAAGCTTACGGATGCAGTTTCTGAAAAAGAATGATAGATGCAATGAGGAGGAACAATTATGCGTGAAAAAATTTTGGCGATCATTGAAAAGAACAGCCGAATTGATTTAAAGGATCTGGCCGCCCTTCTGGGTGAGAGTGAAGCAGCCGTCGCGAATGAGATCGCGGAGATGGAAAAGGAGAACATTATCTGCGGTTATCACACGATGATCAACTGGGATAACACAGGTGATGAGAAAGTGATCGCCCTGATCGAGGTGAAGGTAACCCCGCAGAGAGGAATGGGCTTTGATAAGATCGCGGAGCGCATCTACCAGTACAGCGAGGTGACTTCTGTATATCTGATGTCCGGTGCTTTTGATTTTACCGTGATCATTGAGGGCAAAACGATGAGAGAGGTCGCACAGTTTGTATCGGAGAAGCTGTCACCGATGGATTCGGTCCTCAGCACAGCGACACACTTTGTCCTCAAGAAATATAAAGATCATGGAACAGTTATGTGCGGTAAGGCAGAAGATGAAAGGATGATGATTACACCGTGAGAAACCCATTATCAGATAAAATCGTATCGATCCAGCCGTCCGGGATCCGTAAATTTTTCGACATTGTGAGCGAGATGAAGGACGCGATCTCCCTTGGTGTCGGTGAGCCGGATTTTGATACTCCGTGGCACATCCGGGACGAGGGAATCTACTCTCTGGAAAAGGGACGGACTTTTTATACCTCAAACGCAGGTTTAAAGGAATTAAAGATCGAGATCTGTAATTATTTAAAGAGACGTTTTGATGTAGAGTATGATTATAATAAGGAAGTTATGGTCACGGTCGGCGGCAGTGAAGCCATTGATATTGCTCTCCGTGCCATGTTAAATCCGGGGGATGAGGTTCTGATCCCTCAGCCGAGCTATGTTTCCTACACTCCGTGTACGGTTCTGGCTGACGGTGTGCCGGTTACGATCCAGCTCGAAGAGAAAGATAAATTCCGTCTTACAAAGGAAAAACTCCTCGAGAAGATCACACCGAAAACGAAGGTTCTGATCCTTCCGTTCCCCAATAACCCAACCGGATCCATCATGGAGCCGGAGGATCTGGCGGAGATCGCGAAGATCTGTATCGAAAAAGACCTGTTTGTTATCTCCGACGAGATCTATTCAGAGCTTACTTATAAAGGACAGCACTGTACGATCGCCGCATTCCCGGGAATGAAGGAGCGCACCGTTCTGATCAACGGCTTTTCAAAATCCTACGCGATGACCGGATGGCGTCTTGGATATGCGTGTGCGCCGGAGCTGATCCTGAAACAGATGTTAAAGATCCACCAGTTTGCGATTATGTGTGCGCCGACGACAAGCCAGTATGCTGCGGTCGAGGCATTAAAAAACGGAGACAAAGATGTAGCTGAGATGCGGGGCGCATACGACCAGAGAAGACGTTATCTCGTGAAGGCACTTCGTGATATGGGCTTTGACTGCTATGAGCCGCAAGGCGCATTCTATGTATTCCCGAGCATCAAGAAATTTGGAATGACCTCCGATGAGTTTGCGTTAAAGCTTCTGGAGGAGGAGAAGGTTGCTGTTGTTCCGGGTACCGCATTCGGTGACTGCGGCGAGGGATATTTAAGAATTTCTTACGCGTATTCCCTGAATGATCTGAAACGTGCCCTCGAGAGAATGGAGCGGTTCGTGAAGAGACATCTGAATGATGCGAAATAAATAGATGCCGTGATTGTGCGCTGAGCGGACGGTCATGAAAAATACAGTTCCCCGGCTTGATCATGAAGGTGGTCGGGCCGGGGTTTTATATGTCTGCACCTCATATTTCGTGAGAAAATCCGGATTGCTGACATTAGTTTTGAGTGATCGTGGAAATTGGGAAGCGACGGACATGATAGGAGAAGATCAACAATGAATATCGTATTATACGAGCCGGAAATGCCGGCAAATACAGGAAATATCGGGCGCACCTGCGTGGCGACGAACACGAAGCTGCACCTAATCGAGCCGCTGGGGTTTAAGCTCAGCGAGAAGCATTTAGTCCGGGCAGGGCTGGATTACTGGGATAAGCTGGACGTAACGGTGTACAGCGATTATCAGGATTTTTTAAAGAGAAATCCGGGGGCGAAGATCTATATGGCGACCACAAAGGGCGAGCATGTATACACGGATGTTTCCTATGATCCGGATGCCTACATCATGTTCGGGCCGGAGAGCCGTGGAATCCCGGAGGAGATCCTGGTGGAAAACCGCGAAAACTGCATCCGGATCCCGATGTGGGGAGATATCCGGTCACTGAATCTTTCAAATTCGGTCGCGATCGTGCTCTATGAGGCGTTACGGCAGAATGGATTTGAGAAGATGACGATGGAAGGACATCTGCATCATTTACACTGGAAAGAATAATTGAAAAATGATAGAGCGCTTATTGTATACAAGATACGAAGCAGTTCCGCTGTGGATTTCCGGCATGTTTTGGAGACAGCTGGGGAAGAGATAAGCGTTTTATAAAAAGGGAAAGCGAGAATACAATTATGATGAATGAAAAATGGGAAGAACAGTTCCGTGAACAGATCCATGAATTTGTTGGAACGATCGAGAAGTTCGATAAGGGAGAGATCGACCGCAAGGCGTACAAGGGAATCTCCGGTGGATTCGGAAGCTACGCGCAGCGTGATCCGTCAAAGCATATGCTGCGTCTCAGAATGGCAGGCGGAAACCTGACAGAAAAACGTCTGGAGTTTCTTACCGAGGCAGTGAGAGATTACGGTGTGGAGCTTATGAAGCTCACCACCTGTGAGACCGTGCAGCTCCACAACCTGAAAGCAGAGCAGGTTCCGGTCCTCATGGAGAAAGCCATCGCAAGTGAAATTTACAGCAGAGGCGGCGGTGGAGACAATCCGAGAAATATCATGATGAGTCCTCTCTCCGGCGTGCAGAAAGGTGAGGCATTCGATGTAAAACCGTATGCGGAGGCAGCGGCAGAGTATCTGCTTTCCATCGCTGGTGAGATCCACATGCCGAGAAAGTTAAAGGTAGCGTTCAGCAACGGTGCGGATGATTCCGTACACAGCGCCTTCCGCGATATGGGATTTATGGCAAACCCGGACGGAACCTTTACACTCCGCATCGCGGGCGGACTCGGCGGCGGCTATAAGATGGGCGTTCTCGTGGACGAACATGTTGCGGCGGCAGAGATCCTTTACTACATCCGCGCCATGATCGAGACATTCTGCCAGCACGGAAACTATGAGAACCGCGCGAAAGCCCGCACCCGCTTTATGCAGGAGACACTGGGCGTTGACGGTTTAAAGGCAACATTCCTTGAGAATGTGGCAAAGGTAAAAGAAAAAGGCGGTCTTGACCTTCATGTGGAGGCAAAGCCGGTGACAAAGAAAGGCAGCGGCGAGATTTCCGGAAAGCGTGTAGTCGCACAGAAGCAGCCGGGGCTCTATGCAGTGGCATACCATCCGATCGGCGGATGTCTTCCGGCAGGAAAACCTGCGGAGCTTCTTTCTCTCGTGAGGGAGATCCCGGACGCGGAGTGCCGGATCGCGCCGTATGAGACGATCTACATCATCAACCTCACTGCTGATGAGGCGAAGAAAGTCCTTGAAGCGACAAACGACGGCGCTCAGAGCACTTTTGAGAACAGTGTAGCCTGTATCGGTGCTGCAATCTGCCAGCAGGGCGTAAGAGACAGCCAGGAGGCGCTCAGAGCGGCTGTGGAGGCTGTACGGGAAGCGAAGATCCCGGACGGTGCACTCCCGAGGATCTGTATTTCCGGATGCCCGTCCAGCTGTTCCGGACACCAGGCGGCCGCCCTCGGTTTCCAGGGTGCGGCAAAGACCGTTGACGGAAAGCCGGAGTCCGCATTTAAGATGTTTGTGGGCGGAAGCGATAAGCTGGGGTCCGCAAAGTTCGGCGAGGCCGGAGCTGTGATCTTAGAGAGCGATCTGCCGAAATTCTTCGTGGACCTTGGAAAAACCGTTGCCAGCCGGAACATGAACTGGGAGACATGGATCGCAGGGCATGAGGATGAATTTAAGGCGATTGTGGAAAAGTACGCTTAAGAGGAAATCATACGTGGAAAAGTGGGAAAATCCGAGAACGAAAGTAAGCAGCAGAGGCAGCGAAAGCTTTCGTTCAGAGCCCAAATCCATATAAGTAAAAGAGGGCTTTTTAAGAAGTTTTTTATATTTGAATAACAACATAAAAACGGTCGACAGCGAAAAAACTGTCGGCCGTTTTGTATTTTCGAAAATGATTTTAGGGCAGATGCATCCTGAAAAAATATCTTTTACATCTCAATCAACTGAAACTCCACCTGTCTGGTCCGCAGCATCTGTGCTTCCCGGCGATGGCATGTGAAAATAATGATCTGGCCGCCATAGGCGGAGGCGAGCCATTCCAGTGCCGTCTTCAGGCGCTCATCATCATACTGTGTAAAGCTGTCGTCGAAGATCAGCGGGAAACCGCCGGAGCCGGAACCGGTGAGGAGCTTCGCAGCGGCAAGACGCAGGGCTAGGTAGACCTGATCCATGGTTCCGCTGCTGACATTCTCGAGGGGAACCAGCTTTGTCTTCGTGTTTAAGAAGACATTCAGGTTCTCGTCGATGCTCATACTGTCGTAGATTCCGCCGGTGATTCCGGTGATGTACTGGGACGCTTCTTTATTCAGGTAGAGTCCGAAGGAATCCCGGATCGAGGAGGAGAGATCTGCCATAGTCTCCTGGGCAAGATCGATGGCGACGATCTCATCGTGGATCCTGTCGTTTTCCGCCAGTGTCCGCTTCAATGCCTTCGCTTTATTCTTACAGTTGCTCAAATGCTCTAATTTCTTCTCAAGCTCCCACTGGGTCCGCTGCTGTTTCTCGATCATTTCGCTGCAGCCGGCCTGCTTCGTCTGGAGATTGCTTAAGTCTTCTAAGAACTTCCTGACCTCCGTCTCAGACTGGGCAACCATATCGCAGAGCTTTGAAAATTCGCCCATTCTTGCCCGGAATGCGTTCATGGCGTCCTCAGACACCGCGGAATCGCCGAGATGTCTCGCGAGAAGCGCGCCAAGTTCGGAGGAGGTATTGTCAAACATTCTGTGGTACTCTTTATCTTTCTGGCGGATGACCAGGGAGATGATAAAAAAGATCACAGCCGCCGCGGCTGCCGCACCGCAGACCGGAAGATAGGCGGTGAGGTTGAAATATCCAAGTGCCGCTGCAGCCCCCAGTCCTGCGATTCCGAGAACCGCTGTGAGGCCGGAAAGAATCTTCCTGGACTTCTTGTTACACTCCCCATTCAGAGTATTATATTCGCTGTAAAGTCTCTCCGCGTCGGAAGACATGGCATCCACGGACGTCCGGTCTGTAAAGCCGTTGTCAGACAGCACCTTTTTTCCATTCGCCAGCTTCTCGTCCAGATCCTTTTTCTGCGCCTGGGTATTGTCGATCAGGCCCTTGACCTGGGTCCGCATGTTCTGGTAGGCGGCGAGCTGGTTTTCGTATTCCGGCCCGGCGATCTCCGCCTCCACATTCCGGATCTCCGCGAGAAGAGCAGTAAACTCCCGGCTCGCCTCCGGGATCAGGCCCGCCTCAAGAGCACGTTTCTGGTTTCTCAGAAACGCAGTGGCCTTCGTGATATTTAAGGAGATATTGCCGGTGGTGTTCATGTTGGCAATATAATTCTTTAATTCTGTAACCATCCCGTCCTCAGTAGCACTTTTTAACTGACCGATGCTGATGGTGTTGTTGTACATGGTCTCGGTGAGACCGTCAAGCAGGCTGGAGACAAATGCAGGTGTCGCATCTTCCTCCAGTCCTTTCGTCTCATTGATGATCTTTAAAGACTTATTTTCCTTCCGGAACCGGCGCTCGATGCGGTAGATGGTTCCGTCCTTTTCCAGTCTCAGCCATCCCTCGTAGGTTCCACTGTTCTCCCAGGGCTCGTACTTTGTATACAGATCATTCTTGGCTGCCCGTCCGCGCCCGCGCTCGATGCCGAAGAGCATGCCGCGGATAAATGTGTGAAGCGTGGATTTTCCGGCTTCGTTCTTTCCGTAGATAATGTTGATTCCGTCATTGAAGGAGATGGTCCGGTCATGAAATTTTCCGAAACCGTCGATATGTAATTCGAGTAATCTCATGGCTGGCTCCTTTCATCTTTTGTCATAAGCAGGGCATGAATTCCATAGTACAGGGCTTTCTTCTCCACCGGACTCATATCATCCTTCATGAGTGCTTGGATATAAAAGCCGATCATATCGCCTGGATGCTCCGCAAACAGGGCATGAAAATCATACTGTGGCTCCGACTCATCCAGGATCTCGATGATATTCCACTGACCGGAGAGGAAATCCAGATCAAAGCTGATATCCGGGTCCCGCATGCCGCGGATCCGGAACCGGTAGATATTGCCGGCGCCGCGCTTGCGGATCTCGTCGGCGATGATCTGGGAAAGCTCGGTGTTTGTCGTCTGGGGCGTCACATTGACCACGAGCGGGATATACTGGGCCTGGCAGACTTCCTTAAACTGCAGGGAGGTCACATGTCCGCTGGTGGTGTCGATCTCGCCGATAAAATATCCGTGAGGTCCGGTCTCCGTCATGTCTAACGGTTCCGGGGAACCGGCGTACGCCATGCGGTTTTCCAGAAGAATCTCCGGTTTGTGGATATGTCCCAGGGCGATGTAGGAGAACGGGGATGCTGCCAGCGCATTCCGATCAAATGGGACATGTTTCGCGTCACCGCCGTGGAGCATGAGAATTCTGATGCGTCTCGAGGCTGGCAGGGAAATATTGTCGGCTTTCGCCTCGGTGATCTCGGCCGTGTGGTAGCTGAAGCCGTAGACCTCCGTGTTCAGCTCCTCGAAATAGACGGAAGAGAGGTCCTCGTCCATCAGAAATGTGACGTTCGGCGCCCAGGTGAAGCTCAAGAGGGCGGAACTCTTCCGGATCCGGTCATGGTTCCCGGCGATGATGACAACGCGGGTTCCCGGAATCGTGGAGAACAGGTAGTTGACCTCTTTCAGATCCCGCGCTAAGGGCTGGCGGTGGAATAAGTCACCGGAGATCAGAAGAAGGTCCGTGCGGGAATCCCTGGCGTCCTCGATAATGCCCTGAAAGGTCAGACGGATCGCTTGTTCCCGTTTTTTCCCCCAGGGCTTATCGCTGTCCGGGATCATGCCCCAGTGGATATCGGCGGTGTGAATAAATTTCATACATTCCTCCATGGTGTATGGATTGCAGATACACTGCGATCCAGTATCAAAGTAGTGGACTGTGAAAGCCCGCAAAAACGTGTTTCTCAGGTTACCGCGGCAGTTCAGTCACCGGGGGATCGCCGTCGCGTAAACGTGAAAAGGAGCGCAACAGATCTCTGTGCGCTCCCTTGCGGCTGCCATGCATCGAAAGGACGCGGCGGGCTGCTGTTTCTTTATAATTCGCAGTTATTAACGGTACGCGGGAACGGAACTACGTCGCGGATATTGCCCATTCCTGTGAGGTACATTACGCAGCGCTCGAAGCCGAGACCGAAACCGGAGTGGCGGACACTGCCGTATTTTCTCAGATCGAGATAGAAACCGTAGTCTTCCGGCTTTAATCCGAGTTCGTTCATGCGGGCGAGGAGTTTTTCGTAATCGTCCTCACGCTGGCTTCCGCCGATGATCTCGCCGATGCCCGGAACGAGACAGTCCACAGCGGCAACGGTCTTTCCGTCCGGATTTAATTTCATGTAGAACGCCTTGATCTCCTTCGGGTAGTCGGTAACGAATACCGGTCTCTTGAAGATCTTTTCTGTCAGATAGCGCTCATGCTCTGTCTGGAGATCGCAGCCCCAGAATACCTTGTAATCGAACTCATCGTTGTGCTCTTCAAGGAGCTTTACAGCCTCTGTGTAGGTAACATGGCCGAATTCGGAATTTAATACGTGGTTTAAGCGGTCGAGAAGTCCCTTGTCAACGAACTGGTTGAAGAAATTCATCTCGGACGGAGCGTTCTCGAGAACGTAGCGGATCACGTATTTTAACATGCCCTCAGCGACAGCCATATTGTCATCGAGATCTGCGAATGCCATTTCCGGCTCGATCATCCAGAACTCGGCAGCATGACGGGTCGTGTTGGAATTCTCAGCACGGAAGGTCGGTCCGAAGGTGTAAACATTGCGGAATGCCATTGCGTAGGTCTCAGCGTTTAACTGTCCGCTTACGGTAAGGCTTGTATGCTTTCCGAAGAAGTCCTTGCTGTAATCAACTGCGCCGTCCTCAGTCTTCGGAACGTTATCAAGATCGAGAGTCGTTACCTGGAACATCTCACCGGCACCCTCACAGTCACTGGAGGTGATTAACGGAGTGTGGACATAGACGAAGCCCTGCTCCTGGAAGTACTGATGGATCGCGTAAGCGATCAGGGAACGCACACGGAATACAGCCTGAAATGTATTTGTGCGCGCGCGAAGGTGCGGGATCGTACGAAGATACTCGAAGGTGTGGCGCTTTTTCTGGAGCGGGTAGTCTGCGCTGGAAGCCCCCTCAACGGTAACTTCTGTTGCCTGGATCTCAAACGGCTGCTTTGCCTCCGGAGTCGCAACGAGAGTACCTTTTACGACAATGGCAGCGCCTACATTCAATTTGGAAACCTCTGCGAAGTTTGCCATTGTGTCATGGTAAACGATCTGTAAGGTGTCGAAGCTTGTACCGTCATTTAATACGATAAAGCCGAATGCCTTGGAGTCACGAATGCTGCGGATCCATCCGCCGACCTGGATCTCCTGGTTTAAATATTTGTCACGCTCTTTAAAGAGCTCTTTCACTGTTGTCAACTGCATGATTTTTCCTTCTCCTTATATCTCTCTTCTTAGATAAATGTGCAATCTGGTATTAGTATAGCGTATTTTTTATGGGGATTCAAGGTGAAATGGGCATAACACGGGGGTTTTCGGGAGTTTTTTAAAGGTCTCCCGGGCAGGAATTACAGTGCCCATTATGATTTGTAAGTAAAATAGAAATAGAAAGATATATTTTTATAGAAAAATTCCGGGATATCAATTATAATAATAATAAAATAGCACACGGGAGGGCAAACGAATGAACATTTACGATCGGATCAAGACCATGAGCGATGAGATGGCGGGTGACCTTACAGCACAGAGACGTGACTTTCATAAGTACGCGGAGCCGGGCTGGTTTGAGATGAGGACATCGTCCATTATTGCACGGAAACTGACAGAGCTCGGATATGAAGTTCTTGTCGGAGATCAGGTCTGCAAAAAGGATTCCAGAATGGGCGTTCCGTCTGAGGAAAAGTTAGAGGAACAGTATGAGCGTGCTGTTGCCCAGGGAGCGGATCCGGAGTTTGTTAAGTACACAAAGGGAGGAATGACCGGTGTGATCGGAATCCTGCGCTGCGGCGAGGGCCCGACGGTTGCCATGCGGTTTGATATCGATGCCCTCGGCGTATTCGAGGAGCATGATCCGAGCCACAGACCGGCGAAAGAGGGATTTAACTCCGTAAATGAAGGCTTCATGCACGCCTGCGGACATGATGGACATGCCACCATCGGACTCGGTGTGGCGAAAGTTCTGATGTCCATTAAGGATCAGCTCCATGGAACCGTGAAACTGATCTTCCAGCCGGCGGAAGAGGGCGTCCGCGGCGCGAAATCCATCGTTGATAACGGACACCTTGACGGTGTGGATTACCTGATCGGCTCTCATGTGACAAATAAGAAAGAGGACGATCCGGCAGTGGTAATTCCGGGAAGCTATGGCTCTCTCGCAACGACAAAATATGATGTGATCTTCCACGGAAAATCTGCCCATGCGGGCGGATCACCGGAGGTTGGACGGAATGTCATGCTGGCAGTCGGAACGGCGATCTTAAACCTTTATGCGATCCCGCGTCACTCCGGCGGTGTGTCCAGAGTAAATGTGGGAACCGTTGTCGCCGGAAGCGGACGGAATGTTATCGCGGACGAGGCGAAGATGGAGATCGAGGTCCGCGGTGAGACCACTGAGATCAACGAGTACATGAAAAATTACGCAGTGAACATTATCGAGAGCGCGGCAAAAATGCACGGATGCACCTGCGAGATGAAGCTTATGGGCGCGGCAAACTCCCTGACGAGCAGTGAAGCGCTGATGGAGCGGGTGAAGAGAGTCTGCGAGGAAGATCTCCATCTGCCGGTTGCGAAGGAAATGAGCAGCAAAAACGGCGGCAGCGAGGATGTCTCCTATATGATGAATCGTGTCCAGGAACAGGGCGGACAGGCGACCTTCATGCGCGTCCTCACCCACGAAGCTGGTCCGGGTCACAGCCGTATCTTCGATATCGACGAGCAGGTTCTTCCGAATGCGGTGAAGATCTTCTGCGGTGTGGTTTATGACATTATGCACTAATGGGTGAGAAGTGCATGCGATAAAAAGCGACAGATAAAAAGAGCTCCGGCCAATTTGCCGGAGCTCTTTTCAGAAATGAGAGAAAGCATTTTTACGCCATGATCTTGCGGAACAGGTCTTTCAGGTCCTCTACGCTGGCATCCTTCGGGTTGCCCGGTGCGCAGGCATCTGCGTGTGCGGACTCCGCAAGGAACGGAAGGTCTTCCTCTTTGATCGCCTCAAGGACAGACGGAATTCCGACATCCGCGGAAAGCTTCTTGACAGCGTCAACAGCAGCTTTCCGGTATTCGTCCTGAGACATGGAATCAACATTTGCAACGCCCATTGCACGCGCGATCTCACGATATTTTTCGCCGGTGCATTCCTGATTATATTCCATTATGTTCAAAGGAGCGGGCGAGGAGCTTGTCGAAATACCAGTTGATCAGGTCATATTTATCAAGAAAATTCCGATAAAAGGTCTGGCGGGTGACGCCGCAGCGCTCCGTGATCTGGCGGACAGTGATCGCATCGACCGGAGTTGTCTTCATACATTCCTTCATAGCTGCGGCGAGACGGTATTTTGTTTTCTCTCCCTTCATGGAAGGCGCGCTGGATTCGATCATCAAAAGCTCCTTTCTCGGATATTATCGGGAAGCGTTCAAAAAAACCCCGTATTATCCGCGATCGAGTCACGCGGATGATACGGAGTTTTTGTTATACCTGAATGAGCTTCAGATGGCTGAGCCCAAAGGCAGACCGGTTTTTATGAGAGACCGATCACAACGGCAAGGATCACAGCGATGGATCCGAATGCAAACAGGACAGCCTGGAATTTGATCTGGAATTTTGCCCATTTGCCCCAGTCGAGCTTTGCTGCGGCCAGCGCGCCTAAGAGGCAGCCGGAGGTCGGAACGATGAAGTTTGTGAAGGCGTCGCCAAGCTGGTACGCAACAACAGCAACCTGTCTCTCGACACCGACAAGATCGGCGAGAGGAGCCATGATCGGCATGGTAAGGGCAGCCTGTCCGGAACCGGATACAACGAAGAAGTTGAACACGGACTGGAAGATATACATAAACCATGCGGAGATCACCGGCGGGAAATTCTGCATTCCGTTGCTGATGCTGTGAAGGATCGTATTTAAGACTGTACCGTCGGTTGCACTTGTGCCACCGAGGATGATGATAATACCCTGCGCCATTCCGACACACATTGCAGCGCCTAAAAGATCGGCAGCACCGTGGTCGAAGGATTTTGCGATATCATTTACTTTCATGTCATTCAGCTTGAATACAACGCCGATGATACCGGAAACGAGACCCATCACGAAGAACTGGGAAGCGATCTCCGGGATATAGTAGCCCTCGCTTATAACACCCCAGATCGTCCATACCATGCAGGCAGCGACCGTGAGGAGAACAAGCTTGTGGCCGAGAGTGAACGGCGGCATCTCTTTGCCGTTCTTTGCGAATTCTTTTCTGTATTCTTCGTCAGATTCATACGCAACGGAGAGCTGCGGATCTTTCTTGATCTTTACCGCGTAGCGCATCGTGAAGACGATCGTAAGTCCTGTGAAGAAGATCCATAACGGGATACGGAACCATGCACCGGACATGACCGGAATACCGGCAACACCCTGGGCAACAGCCAGTCCGAACGGATTCTGCCAGGAAGAACCGAAGCCGATCTGTGTAGATACGTAGGAGCACATAATTCCGACAACTGCGTCATACCCCATTGCGATAAACATCGGTACAAGGATCATAACGAACGGGATTGCCTCCTCACCCATACCGAAGACTGCGCCTCCGAGGGAGAACAGGACTACAAGAATCGGGATCAGAAGGATCTCGCGTCCGTTTGTCAAAGCGATGACCCGCATAATGCCGCTTTCTATCGCGCCTGTCCGGAGAACGATACCGAAGGCACCGCCAACGACCAGAATGAAGGCGATGATTCCGACAGCGGTACCATTCTTATCGCCGACGGTCATACCTTCGAATACATAGTTTAAAATTCCCTGACCGCCAAAGTCTTCGGTTCCGAAGATCGGAGCTGCTTTGGTCACCTTGTTTCCGTTTTCATCCAGAATATACTGGAAGCTTTCCGGATCCAGAACGGTTCTTGTTTTTTCCACGCCGTTCTGCATATACGTGATTTCTTTTGTGTCGTATTTACCCAACGGGATAAATACGGTGAGCAGAGCCGCGAACAGAATGACACCCAAAATGATGATGTAAGTGTGCGGCATCTGGAAGCCCTTTTTTTTCTCCATGGCTTATCCCCCCATAATTGTATTCTCTGCCTGTGAAATCCCCCGCACAGGTAGTGTATCTATTATATTAACATAGATTCTGTGATACGTCATCACTCTTTTCCTTTAATCCTGCATATTAATAGGTTTCTACAATTTTGAATTAGCATTTTTGGTACTTATGTAACCAAGCAGAAACATAGGTATTGTATTGCTTATCGTACAAAAAGAAAAAAATGTCAGAATATACATAAAAATGGGATTGAAAGGATGAAAAGTTTGTTCACATCTTCTAAAAAGTATGTTATAATAGAGTCACCATCTAAGAAACTAATGTATGGGACAAAAAGAGCAGCAAGAGGTGATATCATGGTAAAAAAAGAGATGATAGCGATGCTGTTGGCAGGAGGACAGGGAAGCCGTCTCGGTGTGTTAACACAGAAAGTGGCAAAACCGGCCGTCTCCTTCGGCGGAAAGTACAGAATTATTGATTTCCCGCTCAGCAACTGCATCAACTCTGGTGTTGATACTGTGGGAGTATTGACCCAGTACCAGCCCTTACGTTTAAACGCGCACATTGGAATTGGTATTCCGTGGGATTTAGACCGCAACGTCGGCGGCGTTACGGTTCTTCCGCCTTACGAGAGAAGCAAAGGCAGCGACTGGTATACTGGAACCGCAAACGCGATCTACCAGAATCTGGAGTACATGGAGTCCTACAATCCGGAATACGTTCTGATCCTTTCCGGCGACCACATCTACAAAATGGATTATGAGGTCATGCTGGAATATCACAAAGCGAATAATGCGGATGTCACGATTGCCGCTATGCCGGTACCGATCGAGGAAGCAAGCCGTTTCGGAATCCTGATCACGGATGACAACAACCGGATCACGGAATTTGAGGAAAAACCGAAGAATCCGAGAAGCAACCTCGCTTCCATGGGTATTTATATCTTCAGCTGGAAGGCATTAAAGGAAGCTCTTATCAAGCTTTCGGAAGAACCGGGCTGTGACTTTGGAAAGCATGTGATTCCGTACTGCTTCGAGCAGGGCAAACGGATCTTTGCATATGAGTACAATGGCTACTGGAAAGATGTCGGAACTCTCGGTTCCTACTGGGAAGCAAATATGGAGCTCATCGATATTATTCCGGAGTTCAACCTGTATGAGGAATACTGGAAGATCTACACAAAGAGCGACCGTATCCCGCCGCAGTATATCTCTTCTGACGCAAAGATCACAAAATGTATCATCGGAGAGGGGTCTGAGATCTACGGTGAGGTGACGAATTCCGTGATCGGTTCCGGAGTTGTGATCGAGGAGGGCGCCGTGGTCAAGGATTCGATCATCATGCAGGACAGCGTGATCGGAAAAGGTGCTGTGGTCGAAAAGTCCATCATTGCCGAGGACGTAAAGGTCGGAGCTGGGGCACACCTTGGCGTCGGCGAATACGCACCGAGCAAATACGACCAGAAGGTTTACCAGTTTGATCTTGTAACGGTCGGCGAACATTCCGTAATTCCGGAAAACGTAAAGATCGGCAAGAATACAGCAATTTCAGGCGCGACGGCTGCGGAAGATTATCCGAACGGCGAGCTTGAGAGTGGCGGCTACATTATAAAGGCAGGTGGAATCGTATGAGAGCAATCGGTATTGTTTTAGCAGGCGGAAACAGCAAGCGGATGCGCGAACTTTCCAATAAGAGAGCGATCGCGGCGATGCCGATCGCGGGCAGTTTCCGAAGCGTGGATTTTGCGTTAAGCAATATGAGCAACTCTCATATCCAGAGCGTTGCCGTACTGACACAGTATAATTCCCGCTCCTTAAATGAACATTTAAGCTCTTCCAAATGGTGGGATTTCGGAAGAAAACAGGGCGGAATGTATGTATTCACTCCGACGATCACGGCGGAGCACAGCGACTGGTACCGCGGAACAGCAGACGCGCTCTACCAGAATCTGGACTTTTTAAAGAAAAGCCACGAACCATATGTAGTGATCGCTGCCGGAGACGGTATCTATAAGCTGGACTACAATAAGGTCCTGGAATATCATATCGAAAAGAAAGCCGATATCACGGTTGTCTGCAAGGACATGCCGGGCGATGTGGATGTGACCCGCTTCGGTATGGTGAAGACGAACGCGGACGGACGGATCGTTGAGTTTGAGGAGAAGCCGATGGTGGCTGATTCCCACACGATCTCCTGTGGTATCTATGTTGTCCGCCGCCGTCAGCTCATCGAACTTATCGAGCGCTGCGCGAACGAGGACAGGTATGACTTCGTACAGGACATCCTGGTGCGCTACAAAGGTCTCAAGCGGATCTATGCGTACAAGTTAAATACATACTGGAGCAACATCGCATCCGTCGATGCTTACTACCAGACAAATATGGACTTCTTAAAACCGGAAGTGCGCAGATACTTCTTTAAGGAGTATCCGGATATCTATTCCAAGGTGGATGATCTTCCGCCGGCAAAATACAATCCGGGCGCGTCCGTGAAGAACAGCCTGGTATCCAGCGGCTGTATCTTAAACGGAACGGTAGAGAATTCAGTTCTGTTTAAGAAGGTCTATATCGGAAACAACTGTATCATCAAGAATTCGATCATCTTAAATGACGTGTATATTGGGGATAATACCGTTATCGAGAACTGCATCGTTGAGAGCTGTGATACGATCCGGGCGAATACGACGTATATCGGAAAGCCGGACGATGTGAAGATCGTGATCGAGAAGAACGAGAGATATACCCTGTAAAAAGGGTGCCGCAGTTCGGAGACGGGATATTCCGGACGGTGCGGCAAAGGCAGAAAGACAGGCATTCAAATATTGACTGGCCGGTGATTACATAAAATCTGCGGGGAGCGCAGATGGGGGAGGTTATTATGCAGGTAACAGATGTACGTGTGAGAAGAATTGAGAAAGAGGGAAAGATGAAGGCGATCGTGTCCATCACACTAGACAACGAGTTTGTGATCCACGATATCAAGGTCATTGAAGGGGAGAAAGGCCTGTTTATCGCGATGCCGAGCAGAAAAGCTGCTGACGGCGAATACCGCGATATCGCCCATCCGATCAATTCCGGAACACGGGACATGATCCAGAGAGTGATCCTCGACAAGTACGAGACAACCACACTGGAGGAAGCGCAGGCAGTTTAGTTTTCCGGGAAACTTGTCCGGAGTGACAGCCTGACGCAGGTCCTGCAAAAAGATATAGCCGCAGAGAGCGGCTTGTGAATGGGGAAATAGAAAGTCCGCCAAATCGAAAGGTTTGGCGGACTTTTTTTGCGTATTATGATTTCTTATACGATTACATAAGTCCCGGGATCAGAAGCGGAACATATACGATCATGAAGAATACGATGATCAGTCCGATCAGGTACGGGATAACAGATTTGGAGATCCGTTCGATTGGAAGTCCCGTGATACCGGAAGCAACGAAGAGGTTGATGGCAACCGGCGGTGTGATCATGCCGATGGCGATACCAACTACGAAGAGGATTCCAAAATGTACGGTGCTGATGCCCATGGCCTTGACAAGCGGCAGGAACACCGGGGAAAGAATGATGATCGCGGAGGAGGTCTCCATGAAGACTCCTGCGAGCAGGATGATCAGGGAGATCAGGAACATGATCACATATTTGTTTGTGGAGATTCCCAATACTCCGCTTGCGATGGCTTCCGGGATCTTGTAGTTTGCGAGAACCCAGCCGAACGGACCGCTGCATGCGATGATGATCATGATAACGGCAGATGTCTTTGCACTTCCCTTCATGATCTCAACGAGACCCTTGAAATCAAGGTCGCGGTAGATAAAGAAGGAGACGAAGATCGCGTAGATGACCGCTACGGCAGCCGCCTCAGACGGTGTGAAGTAACCGGAGAAGATTCCGCCGAGAATGATCAGCGGCATTAAGATTCCCCAGATCGCTTCCTTGAAGGTGTGGAGCACGTTTCCGACAGAGAATGCTTTTCCCTTCGGGTAGTTGAACTTGCGCGCCTGATAGAGGGAGATCGCGACGAGGATCACACCCATTAAAATTCCCGGGACAAATCCGTTTTTGAAAAGTGTGTTTACGCTGTCCTCAGAGATAACGGCGTATAATACCATCGGAACGGACGGCGGGATAACGACACCGATGGTTCCGGCAGCTGCGATCAGGGCAGCGGCGGAATCTTCACGGTATCCGCGTTTCTTTAACTCCGGGATCAGTGTTGCGCCGACAGCGGCTGTCGTAGCGGCACCGGAACCGGAGATCGCCGCGAAGAACATACCTGCGAGAACGGATACGATGGAAAGACCGCCCTTTAACATACCGAGTAAGGACTCGGCGAACTCAACGAGCACCTTGGAAACCTTTCCTTTTGCGAGAAGGTCGCCGGCAAAGATGAAGAAAGGAACCGCGATCAGGGAGAAAGAGTCGGTGCTGGCGAACATACGCTGCACAAGGATCAGGAGCTTTACATCGCCTTTTAAGAGGACGAGGAGAGCTGCCGCCGCGATCGCGAATGCGACCGGAACGCCGATCAGAAGCAGAACGATAAAGGAAATGAATAATAATGCTGCCATGTTATGCCTCCTCCTTTCCAAATAAAAGTCCAAGAACCGCGTCAACCGCGTGTACGAGCATGAATCCGCATCCTACCGGAATGCAGAGGTAAATATATTTCATGGGAAGACGCATCGCTGCGGACAGCTGGTTTCCCTGTTTTCCGAAGTATTTCATACCATAGATGATCACGACAACAAAAAGAACTGTGCAGACCACATGGACGAGAAGTTTTAAGACTTTGCTTAATGCGGCCGGAACCATATCCTGAACGAATGTGATGGAGATATGGCCGCTGTGCTTGTATACACAGCTTGCGCCTAAAAATGATGACCAGACTAAAAGGTAACGGGTCGCTTCCTCACTCCAGGAGAGTGCGGTGAATGCCATACGGCAGACGATCTGTGCGCTGGTGATCACGACCATGGCGCCGAGCATGACAACGATGATGTAGGAACAGATGGTGTCCAGAATATCGCTGAGTTTGTGAAATCCCTTAACGAAAGCCAACGGTGTTTCCTCCTTTGAAAACCGAAACAATTACATGGAAAGTGCTAAAGCGGTTCTGATTTACAGTACGCGAGTAGGAATTTTCTGAACTGAAAATTCTATACAATACATCAGTGGTAACAGTTCCGGCTGCCCGGGTTTTCCTGGGCAGCCGAAGAACCTGCTTTAAAAATCCCATTGCCGGGGCAATGTTAACGGATTTTAGCACCGAACTTTAAAATCAAACAGCTACGAAATTACTTTAATGCGTCCTGGATTCTTTTGATGTAATCAGCGTAATCCGGGTAAGCGTCATATACGCTCTGAACAGCTGCACGGAAGCTGTCTACATCCGGGTTCTCGACGACTTCCATACCATGATCCTTGATCTCCTGAAGCTGGTCAGCTTCCTGATCTGCAACCCACTGGCGCTCGTACTCAGCAGCTTCCTGTGCGGATTCCTCGAAGATCTTCTGAACATCTTCCGGTAAGGACTTGAAGAGGTCGTTGCTCATTGTGATGATCGCTGTAGAGTAGGAATGACGGTCAAGGGTTACATACTTCTGGGACTCCCAGAGCTTGTAGGAGTAGATAACGTTGATCGGGTTCTCCTCGCCATCGATGGTGCCCTGCTGAAGAGCCGTTAAAGCGTCGGACCATGCCATCGGAACCGCATTTACATCAAGAGCCTTGAAGGTAGCTGTGTAAACGTCGTTCTCCATGACACGGAGCTTTAAGCCTGCAACGTCAGCCGCGTTTGTGATCGGCTTCTTGCTGTTTGTGATGTTACGGAAACCACGCTCTGCGTATGCGAGACCCTTTAAGTCAGCATCCTCAAGTGTTCCAAGGAGCTCTTTACCGATCTCGCCGTCGAGGATCTTGTAAGCTTCTTCGTTGTTTGCGAACAGGAACGGCATATCAAGAACGCCCATAGCGCTGGAGAAGTTTACGAACGGACCGCTTGTGATGATACCCATATCAAGAGTACCCATCTGCATGCTCTCAAGCATGGTACGCTCGTCGCCGAGAGCTCCGTTCGGATGGATCTCGATCTCGTAAGCGCCGTTTGTGCGCTCTTTTACGAGCTCAGCGAACTTCTCAGCACATACCTGGAAACTGTCCTGCTCGTTTACGGTCGTACCAAGCTTTATTACGGTTGCGTCTGTGTTTGAAGTCGCTTCCTTGCTCTCAGCAGCGGAAGAATCAGCGGCAGCGGCTGTTGTCTCAGCGGCAGCAGCAGTTGTCTCTGTGGAATTGCTGGAAGAGCCGCAGCCTGCCATGGAAAGAACCATAGCGCCTGCCATAACGGCGGATAATAATTTTGCACTTTTTTTCATAATGACCTCCTGAAATCTTTTAAGAATAGATTGATTATAAGTATATATCTTAACTGCCCCTCGCAGATAAGAAACTAAGGAATTGATGGTGGTGTTGGCAAAGTGCGCGAAAGGAGATTGCTCAGCACTGTGCGCGAAAGGAGATTGCTCCGCACGGTGTGCGAAAGGAGATTGCTCCGCACTGCGTGCTCCCGCAATCTCCGCCGGCATTCGTAATCCGGGCTTTCGCCCTGCTTACTCATGCTGGCTTGGTTGTCAGATGTACAGACAGCTCTGCGTGCAAGCACGCGGTCTGTCTGTCCGCCTGACAATACTTTCGGGGCAAAAAAAAACTCCTGTCTCTTATTTTTTAAGAGACAGAAGCGAAACTTCTGCGGTACCACTCTTATTGCTGTCAAAAAAACAGCCTCTCGATCCCGTCGTTTTTCAAATATGAAAAATTAACAGGCAACACGTTAACGGGTGTAAACCGAACCAGCCTACTTGGAACACTTTCAGTGGTTAGCTCCGGGAGGATTGTCTGTAACGCGGTGTCTGCAGCTTTTCACCAGCCAGCTGCTCTCTGAAAGACCTTCGTTAAGAGCGTTCCCATCATCGCAAGGAATATTTAAAACTGCCCTTTATTATAGTCACAGATTTTCAAAAGTCAAGAGAATTTAAAAAAATAAATCGCGTATTGTGAGAAAAATATGATATGATAGATCGTATAGTAAATTTATTTCATAGGAGATATTCCAACAGGTTATTATAGAGAATGGAGGAGGAGAATGAAACCGACCGTCAGTATAATTGTTCCTGTCTATAATGCGGAAAAATTTCTGAACCGCTGTGTGGACAGTATTCTCGGACAGGAATATAGAGATTTTGAACTGATCCTCGTAGATGATGGGAGCAGAGATATGTCAGGCTCGATCTGTGATGCGTATGCGAAGACGGATGAGCGTGTGGTGGTGATCCACAAAGAAAATTCCGGGGTTTCAGACACGAGAAATCAGGGAATTGAAAGGGCAAAGGGAACATATCTCCAGTTTGTGGACAGTGATGACTGGCTGACGCCGGATGCGACAAAGCTTATGGTCCGGGCGGCAGAGGAACATGGCTGTGATATGGTGATCTCCGATTTTTACCGTGTCGTTGGGGATATGGTATCCAGAAAAGGGGACATCGAGTCAGACTGCGTGATCGACCGGGAGGAATTCGCGTCGTTTATGATGGAGAATCCGGCGGATTATTACTATGGAGTGCTGTGGAATAAGCTGTACCGGCGCGATCTCGTAAACCGCTTCGGGATCCGGATGGATGCGGAAATCAGCTGGTGTGAGGATTTCATGTTCAATCTGGAGTATGTCCGCTATGCAGAGACATTCTATGCGCTGAGGACACCGGTGTATTATTATGTAAAGACAAAAGGTTCGCTGGTGAACCAGAAGATCAGCATCACGAAGACTGTGAAGATGAAGCTTATGATGTTTGAGTACTACAATAACTTTTATAAACATGTGCTGGACGAAGAGGATTATGAGAAAAACCGGCTTCAGGTGTACCATTTTCTGGTGGATGCAGCGAAGGACGGCTTTGTTTTCCCGGCATCGATCCCCGGAAACCGGAAGCTCGGAGAGGAGCGGAGCAGTGCGCTGCAGGAGGTGATCTCCGATGATGGGATCATTGTGGATAAATACCGGGACCGGAAACTTCTGGAGAGATATCTGGAGTCGGCGGCATTGAAGCATGATATGACAATGGAGGAACTTTCTCTGCTTTTATATCTGAAGGATGCAAGCCATGAACTGAGCAGAAAGAATCTTGCGGATCTTATGGATCTTAGCCGCGGAGACCTTGCGGTGGCGGTCCAGCGGTTGTCCGCGAAAAAGATGGTTGAGGTAACGGAGCTTCCGAGAAGGCGGGGAACAGAACGAAAGATCCGACTGGACCTTCTTCCTGCATCAGAAGTTGTGATCCCGGATCTTGAGGCGGCGGAGAACGATTACTATCAGGCGAAGTTTGGAAATTTTACAGAGGAAGAGATCAGACAGTATACGCTGCTGGCACGGAAAGTGCGGGAGAACGAGAGGAGTATTTTGCAGCGGGGATAGGAGAAGGCGCATTCGCGAGAAGCTGCGGACTGCGTCAGGCGGTCGTACTGGTGTGGAAATACAACGGATAAACATCAAAAATATGGAGATAAAGATGGAAAAAGAAAAAACTTGCAAAATCGTATTCAGTGACATCGAAGGCCCGCTGCTGACGTCGGACGGACAGATCACGGAGGGGACGAAGGAGATGATCCTGAATCTTGAGAATAAGGGGATCCCGTTTATCCTGACTTCCGCGCGGTCACCGGAAGGCGTGCGGGTCATTAAGAGAATGCTGGGGAACCATGCACCGATCATTGCGTTCTGCGGTGGACTGATCCTCGATAACGACGGACATGAGATCTACAGTAAGATGATTCCGTTAAAACGGGCACTGGAACTGAAGGCGATGCTGGATAAGGATTTTCCGGCTGTTGCCTGTAATACCTTCGGCGGCGAGAAGTGGATCGTGGATGACCGGGACGATTGGAGAGAGCAGCGGGAAGAGAAAATCGTGGGATTTCCGGCTGAAATTGGATCTATTAAAGATACATTTGAAACAGAAGGCGGAATTCATAAATTTCTCCTCATGGGAGATCCGGACGTGATGACAAAGCTGGCGGTGGTTCTGGCGAGAGATTTCTCCGACCTTCAGTCTGCGGCCTCTAACCCGGAATATCTGGAGATCACGGCAGCGGGCGTGGAAAAGTCGGAAGGTTTGAAGACGCTCTGTGGAAAACTCGGAATTTTCCCGGAAGAGGCAGCGGCCTTCGGTGACGGCGAGAGCGATCTTTCCATGATGCGTGTGGCAGGGTTCGGCGCGGCGATGGGAAATGCGCCGGAGAATGTGCGGAGACGGGCGCCGATGGTGATCGGGAAGAATGATGAGGAAGGGCTGCTGAAGAGGCTGAAGGAGATATTTAAGGACCGAGAAAAATTGAAGAAATAATTAAAAAAACAGACCCATTTGATACAAATCCAGAAATCAAATGAGCCTGTTTTTTAACCGAATCAAGTAAGTCCCCTGCTTCAATTGCGAAAAGCAATAAGCAGTGGGTGGGGACTTGCTTGTATCAGGAGGAGTGCAAGCTCCTTCTGATAAACTGCGGAGCAGTTATTCGGTTATGAGCAAGTAGCGAAGCGGATTGCGAATATCCGCTTGACTTACCAATATCTGAGCGACAGAAGATGTTTCAAAAACTCAACCGTATTACTTCTGTTTCTTCACCGCATTCCTCACCGCATCCGTTGTCCACTGACAAAGCTCAGTGATCTTGAAATCCTGATACCGTCTCATAGTCGTGAGGATCCTATCCCCGATGGGCTTGATATAGCTGTCATCAATGACATCCAGACCGATTATGATCGCCAGTGCGTTCAGTACCGGGGCTGCGGTACAGTCTGCATCCTGACCTTCCATGGCGATGATGTGGCAGGTCTCCTTAAAGTCCATATTTCCGAACCAGAGGGCAATAACTTCGGCGGCTGCGTTCGGATAGGCGTGGATCCAGTTGTACTCTTTGTAGCGCTCCTCACAGGCCGCCCATACCGGCTCCCAGGAAGAATTTTCCTTGCAGAGATCCAGCGCATGCTTTACGACTGCGTAGTATTCGCTCTTATGCGGGATCATGTCCACCGCTTTCTCAACAACGGTCCGGATATGGTCCTCCGTGAAAGCGAGGGAGGTGAGCAGGGCGTTGAAGATCCCGCCCAGCATGCCATTGTTGGAGTGGGAGACGATCGAATCGTCCGCGGCGAGTCTCGCTGCGAGTTTCGGGTTTCCGGGTGCTAACATTCCGTGAAGCGGGGTGCGCATCTGTGCACCGATCCAGTCGTAGAAGTAGTTGTTTATTGTGCCGCTCTCCGGCGGAAGAAGCCCGCGGCGGAGATTTTCGATGGCCGTCTTCTCGGCGGAATATCCGTCGGAGATCAGCTCCAGCCATTTGTAGGCAACGTCGGCAGGCGTGATGTCATAGCCTTTTTCGATGAATCCGTCGAGATAGGCGATCTCGTAGGTGATATCATCATTGTATGTCTCCGGACGGCGGAGATATCCGTAGACCTCGCCGAAGCGTTTGCGGATCTGTTCCGTGGTATAACCTTCGATCTGAGTTCCAAGGCAGCCGCCGATGAGCTGTCCCATCCATCCTGCGGTGACTTTCTTTGCAAAGTCATCGGAAAAGACGTCATAGGGCGCTGCAGGGCCGAAATCAGCCTCTTTTTCTACATCCGCGAAGGTGCGGTAGGTGTTGTAGCTCCAGTAAGGGGAGGTGGGATCCTTCGGCGCTTCATTCAGTGCGTGGAAGATCTTCGCGGTAGCCACCTGAATCGCGGCTCCGTCCTTTTCCTCGGACGCCTTCAGGCCTTCCTCCATGAATTTCTCAGCTTCCGTCACATCATATCCCCGGTTGTGCATGCTCTGCACCGCGGCGATCACCACGTCGCAGGGCGCTTTGGATCCCGGAACCTTATTGTCCCAGTCGTGGAAAAGCTGTTTGTCGGAGGCGCGGCCGGCTTCCGTGTAGGCCATCCAGTCCGCCTCATTGTCGTCGTGAAGCTCCGGCGGAACCGCGTCCGCCGTCAGCTTATGTTCAAATTCCCATGCTTTCATAAAGAATCTCCTTCATTTCAGCTGTAAATACCTTTT
>UMEM01002731.1_pt1 | contig 58715 bp, 59 predicted proteins | sample 1964761 | NCBI WGS metagenome assembly UMEM01 (sample SAMEA4836021, study PRJEB28245) | human gut metagenome | biome: gut microbiome; material: fecal sample | place: Denmark | collected 2008 | reverse complement strand
TATTAAATTTATATTAATTATAACATTTTTAAGTATATTAATTTTTCTTATGGCTTTGTTTATAACTAATTCTATAATCCACTCAATTGTTCTAGTATATTTTATATTAATTCTTATATTACCAATGTTAATAATCTAAAAGAAAGGGAGGTATAAAAATGGATAAGGCTTTTGCTCATAAAGAAAAATGTGGATGTGAATATTGTAATTCAGATAGAAAATTGCAATTTGCTTTAGTTAAAATTGAAGATAAATTTAATTTTATTTCAGTATATGAGGTAGATGCATTAAATTCAGATAAATTAACATATAAAACAAAAGATATAGAAGAAGTCTTAAATGCTGAAAAAGAAAATAAATTTTCAGTATTCTATGGAGGAATTATTTATTCTTCTCCTGATAATTCTATTAAAGATAAAATAATAACAGAAATAGAAAAATATAAAGGAGATATTTTTCTATATTTTGATAAATTGGAAGGCAGGTATTTAGGATTTATTAATATAAAATTATTTCCTGAAGAAATAGTTGAAACTAAATCTACTATAAAATTAATACCTTGTATAGCAAAGGTTATATTAACTAAATCAGCTAATAAACTTTTAAAAGAACAAAAATATATAATTTCTTCTCTAAATAAGAGATATATAGATAGTGACACAAATGAAGAAATGATAGATGTTCCAGCAGGTATTATTATTTCTAATAGAGAATTTGGGTTAGTTATAACTTCAAAAGAAGCAAAGAAAAAAGGAGAAAATCTAGCTTATATAGCTGATAAAGACAAATTAAAAGAAATTTATGACTTATTAGGAATATAAAGAAATGTATTAATTAAGTTTAAGGAGTGATTCAAATGTTAATTAAAATTAAAACAAAATCTAAAACGAAAGAGAGTACTCTATATTTTGAGTGTGTGTACTGTAAAGTAAATTATAGTACCACAGAGAAAGTAATATCAAGTATTGATATAAAGAGAGAAAATGGAGCTAATAAAGAAAATATTACTATGAAAGATAAAGAACTATATATAAATTCAGAAAAAATAAAATAAATGAGAAGAAAATCTCAATAAATTATTAAATTTACAGGAATTTATAAACTAAGTGACACATGTGTCACATACTTTTAACAGATGGGAGGGAAAAAATGAAATTAATTATAGCTGAAAAGAAAGAATTAGCTGAGGCAATAGTTGCAGCTCTACCAGGAGAAAAAATATATAAAGGTAATTCTATTACTGTGGGAGATTATATAACTTGCTGGATATATGGACATATTTTAACTCATAAAGAACCAGAAGAAATAGATCCTTCATTAAAGAAATGGACCTTAGAGAGTCTACCTATATATTTTCCTAAATGGGATAAAAAGCCTCTACCAAATAAGATAGAACTTTTTAATTCAGTAAAAGAATTAATGCATTCAAATCAAGTTACAGAAATAATTCATGCTGGAGATGGAGATAGTGAAGGGCAATATCTTGTTGATGAAGTTCTTGAATATTGTTCAAATAAAAAACCAGTAAAAAGACTTATAGTTAATGATAATACTCTTGGAGGGGTAAAAAAAGCATTTTCAAAGATAGATGATAACTCTAACTATATTCCACTTGGGAAATCAGCTGAAGCAAGAGCAATAGCTGATATGATTGTAGGCTTTTCTTTAAGCAGATACTATTCTATTATAAATAATGCTAAATTAAGTGTTGGAAGAGTTCAAACTCCTACAATGGCACTTGTAGTAAATAGGGATAATGAAATAAAAAATCATATAAAAGAAAAATACTATAATTTACATTTAAAAACAAATATAAATAATATTGATATAGATTTAAAATATTACACAAAAGAAAAAATAACAGATAAATCTATCTATGAAGAGCTAATTAATAAGATTGGAGATAAAATTTCTAATTTAGTTGTGACTAAAAAAGAAAAGTATAAGGAAACACCATTGCCATATAATTTAAGTGATTTAGAATCAGATGCAGCAACTCTCTTTAAGTATACTACCCAAAAGATAATGGATATTACTCAAAGCTTGAGAGATAAACATAAAGCCATTACATATAATAGATCTAATTCTAGTTACTTAACAGAAGAACATTTTAAAGAAGCTTCTAAAATAATTCCAGTAGTAGCTCAAAAATTGAATTTTACAGCAACTTTTAATTTTAGCCAAAAAAATAAGTGCTTCAATGATAAATATTCAGTACCTCATCATGGGATTATTCCAACAGGAGCTGGAAATTTTGAAAGTTTTTCTGAAGAAGAAAAAAATATCTATAAATTAATTGCTGAGAGATATTTTATTCAATTCTTGGAAAAAGTAAAAGTAGAAAAAACTGAGGCAAAGGTTGAAATAGAAGAAAATATTTTTAAAAAATCCTCAACAAAAATTTTAGAACCAGGATATACAAAATATTTTAAAGTTTTAGATGATGAAGATAATGAGAATGAAGAAGAAATTGATGGAAAAATAGAAAATAATTTATCTAAAATTCCAGTTGGAGAATATCAAATAGAAGTTGGCCAACCTAATTTTTTTATAGAAGAAAAAGAAACAATGGCTAAAAAGCCTTATACAGAAGCAACATTGATTAAAGATTTAAATAATATAGCAAAATATGTAAAAGATCCTGAAATAAAAAAATTATTAAAAAGTAAGGATAAAGATAGAAAAGATGAAAATGGAAGTATAGGAACAGTAGCAACAATACCTGGAATACTTGAAGGACTTATTGAAAAAGGTTTCTTGACAAGAAAAGAAGAAAAGATAGTTTCAACAGAACTGGCCAAAGAATATTTAAAAATACTACCAGAATCTTTAAAAACACCTGATTCAACAGCTTTATGGTGGAGTATTCAAGAAAAAATAGCTAGAGGTGAAGCTAAAATAGAAGATCTTACTTTATCAGTTCTTGAAGATGTTAAAACAATTATAAATTCTGAACATAAAACTATTTCTTCTGAATTTTCAAGACAGAAGCAAGAAAAAGAAATAATAGGAGTATGCCCAAAATGTGGAAGTCCTATTTATGAAGGAGAAAAGAATTTTTATTGTAGTGGATATAAAACAGGATGTGACTTTAAGTTATGGAAGAAAATAAAAGTATTCAATCAAAAAGAAGTAACAATAACAAACCAGGATGCTAAAACTCTACTCAATAAAGGTACAATATTAATTACAGGTCTTACTAATAAAGCAGGTAAAAAATATAAGGCCAACTTTAAATTGGAAATTAATGATAAATATGTAAATCTTTCTTTAGTTAGTTTTGTAAATTAGAATTGGAGGGATATATATGGAAAAAGAACCTACAATAGAAGAATTAAAAAATTTTCTTGGAGAATACCTAGAACTTAAAGGAATAAATACTTCTTCTGTTTTTAGATGTTTCTCTCCTACTCATGAGGATAAACACCCCAGCATGTCTTTTTATAAAAAAGGAAATATATGTAATTGTTTTGCTTGTGGTGAAAAATACAATATTTTTAGCTTAGTTGGAATGGAATATAACCTAAAGGGCTTTAAAGAACAGAAAGAGAAAGTAATAGAACTATATAAAAATAGAGAAATTATACAGGATGCTAATACAACAATCTATTCTAAAAAGAATATTGAAGTTGAACTGAACACAAATCCTCAACAAAAAGAAGCAAAAGAAAAAAGGTATCCTAAACTTGACTATTATTATCTTGAATGTAAAAAAAGAATAAATGAAACTGATTATTTACAAAGAAGAGGAATATCAAAAGAGGTGCAAGATAAATATAACATAGGCTATGATCCAAATTTCAAAAATGGTACATGGAAAGCAATAATAATCCCAACTACTCATTATTCGTTTACAGCAAGAAACACTGATGTAAACTCTGAAGATAGATTGAGAAAGGTTGGAAAATCTGAAGTATTTAATTATTGGGAATTAGAACAAAATAAAAAAGAAGCTTTTTATATAGTTGAAGGAGAAATAGATGCATTGTCTATCGCTGAGGCAGGAAAAAAAGCAATAGCTCTTGGAAGTATAAATAATATAAATCTCTTCATAAATAAAATAAAAAATGATTTACCAGAAAATAAATTTTATTTAATGCTTGATAGTGATGTTCAAGGAATAAAAGCCCAAGAGGAACTTTACAACAAAATGAAAGAATTAAACTTAAATGTAGAGAATACAAAAGCCTTAGATAAATATAAAGATCCAAATGAATTTTTAGTTGTTGATAGAGATAGATTTATAGAAACTTTAAATGAACTTGAAAGAAATAAGGTGATAACGATAACAATGGAAGTAAATAAACTTTATTCTTATGATTTAGAAAACAAACAATTAATAAAAGAAGCTCCATTTAATGATATAGGTCTTACTGAAGTATATGAAGCTTCACAAGAATTATATAAAAATAACATAGGTAAAAATATAGCTATATTAGGTGTTAATGATGTTGGAGAAATATTCTTTAAGAAGACAAAGGATATTGATTTTAACAGTACTAAAGAAGGTTATGTAACTACTTACAATATTTTTGAGAGAGAAAATGCAACTTTTAAAGGGTTAGCAGATTTTGAAAAAGAAAGGTACCTTAAAAATATTAGAGAAGTTGATGCTAAATTAAATATAAATTTTGAAGAACTTGTGTATAAGGTAAATGGTTTAGAATTAGAAAAAACTGATATTCCAATATCATCAGAGAATAGAAATATAGAAAATCCTGAAAAAAAAACTAAAAATTTATATGAATATTTTAACTGCTCCTCAAAAGAAGAATTATATCAGTTAGTTAAAAATAGAGATCCTTCAGTGAAAGAACTTTTAAATTATTTTAAATATGCTATTAAGGAAAAAGATATTTCAGAAAATAAAATTAAATTGGCAAGTTCAAAACAAATTGCTGAATACTTAGAAAAAGGTAATTTGCCAGATAAAGAGAATATAAGTATCTTAATTTTAGATAGCAAACTTCATATATTAAAAGATATACAAGTTCATAAAAATACTCCATTTCCAGAAGTATTTAAAGAATTTTATTCTCCTAAAGCAGTAAGTTATGTTGCAACATCAGCCAAAGAAAATGAATTTGAAAAAGGAAATATTAGATATAAGCTAGATACATTAGGCTATTTATGTATGTCAAATTTTGATGTTTATAGTGATAGAAATTCTCAAAATGTTGTCTTTGAAGATATCAGAAATGGAATGGTTGAAGACACTATAAAAATTGATACAACCTCTTCTTTTTTAAAACCTAGAAAAGAAAAAATTATAAATTATGAATTAGAAAATAAGAATGACTTAGTAAAAATGGAAGGATTTGATGAATTTACAAAATATATAACAGAAAAAGAATTAGTTGGGTTGAATGTAATAAAGGATGAGAAAAAGATAAAACAGCTTTTAAAAATTGGAAATCAGGAGTTGAATTATGAGAATTTTAAAATATTAAAATACGATAAAGGCTATAACATATCTGAGATAGTTACTATTGGCCAAGGTGGAGTGAATTATGCAAAAGTGGATCCAAAACATATTTACCCACATTTGCTTGATGAAAAATTAAAAGGTGTAATTTTATGCCATAATCATCCAAGTGGCTCAGTAAGTCCTTCAAGAGAAGATAATCTTTTAACAGATGCAATAAATAAAAGAGCAGCTTTTTTTAATAAAGAAGTCCTTGATCATCTAATAGTTGGAAAGGAAGGAGTTTATAAATATTCAGAGAATGATCTTATATTTATGGAGGAAATAAGAAAGGCAAAAGAATATTTAGAGACACATAAAACATATAATTGCCTTACAGGAGAACCAATAAATATTCAAAATCATTCTTCGGGAGAAAATAGATGGATAGGTAAAAAAGATGTTGAAAGATGTGGAATAGAAAAAATAGAAGGAGCAAAAGAAACAATTGGAGAAATTACATATATAGAAAATAATAAATTATATCAAAAGTCTGTAATTTACTATAATATTTCAGATTTAAAGATAACAAAAGAAATGGAACAAAAATTTGTTCCAATGAAAAAAAGGGAGAAGACACAAGAAATAGAAAAATCAAGAGGACAAGGAATAGGAGATTAAAAAAGTAAGTGACACATGTGTCACTTAGTTATAAAAATTGAATAAAATATAAATCTAGTCTTGAAATAAAATAGAAAAAATGATATACTAAAGTTAAGAAAAATGAGTTCTAAAGGTTACATATACCTTTCCCTCAACTGTGGGGTCAGAAATAACAGGTATCGCGAAAATATGTTACTGTGTAGGCTACGGTAGACCAAAGCGTGGGAGTGCAAAAAACACGTTATAAAGCTATTAAAAGACTAGAATTGTACTAGTCTTTTTAATTTTTATATTGAAGTAAAAAGGCTAGAGATAATCTAGCTTTTTTTCTTATAAGGAAAAAAATGGATTTTAAAGCTAAAGAAACAATTAAATGGTATGAGCAGTTTGACAATACAAATTTAATTATAAAAAATAACTTTAAAGATATAAATATAAAAATACTTAAAGATAACTTACCTCATCTATTAGGTTTGCATTATATGTATTCTGGAAATAAAATTCCTCCAGCAAGAGTGATAGCTGAAGAAATAAAAGTTAAAAATATAAGTGATGAAGAAATTTTTAAAAATGTAAAAAAGCATAATTTTAATATGTTAAAAAGTGTAAAAAATAGAGTTAGAACATTTAAAGAATTTTTAGAAAATTTTGAGAATGGAATTATTTTAGAAAATACAAAAGAAGATACAAATATAAATTCTACATTATTTGTAATAAAAACCAAAGATAAAAAAATAATGCATCTAGGGATAAAGGAAATAAGTGGAGTAATTATGCTAGAAAATTACTCAGAAATGAATCAAAAAGAAATGAGAGGAATTTTTGAAACATATTTTTTAAGAAATAATGATAAATTCACACAAAACTCTAAGATTCATGAAAGTATTACAAAAATATCAAGATATGATGAAAAATTAAAAGAATATCTACCATTTTCTTTTGATAATCAAAGAAATCAAGAACTTTTAAAAAAATATTATTTAAAGAAAAAAGAAAATCATAATTGTCTTACTGGAGAACCAATAAATATTCAAGTTCATTCTTCAGGGGAAAGTAAATGGATAGGAAAAAAAGATGTTGAAAAATATGGAATAGAAAAGATGGAAGGAGCAAGAGAAATAATAGGTCAAATTACTTATATAGAAAATAATAAATTATATCAAAAACCTGTACCTTATTATAATCTTTCAGAATTAAAGATAACAAAAGAGATAGAACAAAAGTTTGTTCCAATGAAAAAAAGGAAGAAGACACAAGAAATAGAAAAATCAAGAGGACAAGGAATAGGAGATTAAAAAAATAAGGAGATGTTAGAAGAGCTATGGCAGTCTATAAAAGTGTTAAAGGAGTAGGTAAAACTAAAAGTAGTCTATACAATGTTTTAGAGTATGTTGGGAATAAAAAAGAGAATGAAGAAAATGAAAAAGTTTATAAAACTACTGGTATAAATGTTAGTGATGATTATAAAAATGCATTTAAAGAAATGATGTTTACAAAAGAGATACATAACAAGTTAGAGGGGAGACAATACAGACATCATATTCAATCTTTTAAACCTGGTGAAGTGGATCCAGAAACGGCTCATAAAATAGCAGTAGAATTTGCAGAAAAAAATTTTAAAGACTTTGATGTTTTTATATCAACTCACATTGATAAAGGGCACATACATAACCATATAATTATTAATACAGTTAATATTGAAACTGGAATGAAATTAAGAGAATTAAATAAGACTGAATATAATCAAAAAATAGAAAATAATGTTGAGCTAAAATCTCACGAATTTTATTTAGAAGATTTAAAAAAGTCTAGTGATTTATTTTGTCAAGAATATAATTTATCTGTTATTCCTAAAAAAGAAAATGCTGAAAGTCAGAATATTTATAACAGACGAGAATATACAGTTGTAATGAATAAAACAAGTTACAAAATGGAGCTGGCGAAAGATGTAAAAAGAGCTTCTAAAAGTTGTAAATCAAAAGAAGATTTTATAAAAGTATTAGATGAAAAAGGTGTTATTGTAGATTGGGAAGACCATAAAAAGCATATAACTTTTAAGTTTAAAGATAAAAAAAAGAAATCAATTAGACTAGCAAATTTAGAAAAAACTTTTCAAGATGAAACTTTTAAAAAAGAGTACCTGGAACAACAATTTTTGAAAAATAAAAATATATAAACTAAGTGACACATGTGTCACATACTTTTAAGGAGGAAAAATGAAAAAATTAAAATTGTTAATTGTAGCAATATTACTAGCTGGAATTTCTGCAAATGTCTCAGCAGGAATTTTTAGAGGAAAAGGAAGTAGTGCTGGTTTAAAGAAAATAATAACTATTCTAGTTGCTATGCAGGCAAAACAAGCCTTAATGGAAACAGAATTAGGAAAAGAGTTAATAGAAGCAGTAAATCAAACTCAAAATCAGCTAAAACAGATTGAAATGGAAATGACAAATATGATGGATTTAGGAAGAGAACTTACGACAGGACAATTGATGAAAATACAACAAGATTATCAAGAATTGATGAATATTCAAAATCAATTTAAAGATACAATTTCATCATTTAAAAACTTTGAAAAATCTTTTAAGGATACTTATGCAGATTTTAAAAATTTAGAAGGATTAACACCAGAAGAATATATGAGAAAAGCTGATGACTTACTAAGTGCAACAAAAGATATAACAAAAAGTAGTTTTGCAATAGCTGGATTAGGAGATCCTGATAGGCTTGCAAATGATGCTGAAAGGATAACTGAACTAATGAAAGCAGCAAATACAGCAGAAGGACAAAAAGCAGTATTACAAGCTGGAGTTAATATGGCAGCTGAACAAACAAAAGCATTATTAGAACTAAGAACATTGTTAGCTTCATCTTTAAAAACACAAAATGCTGAAGAAATGAGAAGAATACAAAATGAAAAAGCTGAGCTAGAACATGAAAAAGATGTAATGACATATAGACCAAGTAAAGAATATAAGAAACCTGATTTATTAAATGGTAGAAAGTGGTAGTTAGGAGGATCAAATGAAGAAAATAATTTTAATTTTTACTATTTTTTTATTAATTATATCTTGTGGAAAAAAGGAACCAGATTATCCAATATATACAAAAGATGAAAAAAAATTAATGTATAAAGAAGCTAAGGATAATGAAAATCAAGAAAAATTAAAAGAAATAGATGATTTAATGGCTAAACTTGAAATAGAAGCTAAAAAAGGAGATAATACAGCTTTAATTGAGCTAGGAGAATGGGAAGATGTAAAACTATTTTATATTGCTCCTCCAAAAAAATACAAAAAACCTGATTTACTAAATGGAATGAAGTGGTGATATGGTTTTTACTGAAATATTAGATAATTTTATTAAAATTCTGGAAAAAGTTCCTGGTAACTTAAAAAGTATGAGTATGACACTATTATATTTTTTAAGTACTATAGATATAGCATTAACTGTTTTTAAAAATATTAATAATACAGATTTTAATTATGTAAATTGGGCAAAAATGAAAATTTTAAATATTGGATTTATAATTTTTGCAATAAAAAGTTATGAGTGGATTTTAAATATGGTAAAAGATTTCTTTTTATCTATAGGCACTAAAGGATTAGGATTAAGTCTAAGTACTAATAACTATTTTAACGATCCTTCAGCAATATGGGATAAGGGTAGAGAAATAGGAGGTCTTATAATAGATCAACTTAGTTGGAGACCAGCTACTTATATTTTTATTTTATTGGGGTTATTAACATATATAGGTTTCTTTATATTGGCAATGAGAATAATTATATGTTGGGTAGAATATTATTTTTTAACTGGGATTTCTATTATATTTCTTCCTTTTGGAGCATTAAATTTAGGCTTAGAATATTATAAGAATGTTTTTAAAACAATAATGAGCTGTTCTATCAAACTATGTGTCTTTAATATGTGGCTACTTATATGTAATAAATTGATGAAAAGTATTATGGTTACTGGAAAAAAATATGACCTAGATGCATCATTAGTTGTATGTGGAACTGTATATGTTTTAGTGGCTATTATGCTAAGTATGCCTTCAATAACAACAGGTCTTTTAACAGGAAGTCCAGCAATAAATGCTGGAGCAGCTATGGCAGGAGCAACAGCAGGTGTTGCAAATACATATAGAGGAACTAAAGAAGCTCTTGAAGGAGCTTGGAAAGGAATGAAAACTGGAGGAAAAGCAGGAGCAACAGGAGGAGCATTTATTGGTAGTTTAGGTGGACCTGTTGGAACTGTTGCAGGAAAGGTTGTAGGAGGAGCATTTGGGGCTGTTGGAGGTGCTGTACTTGGAGGTTCTTATGCTGGAGCCAGATATGCAGCTTTTAAAGAAAAAGGGAAAAAGAAATCAGATGATGAAAGTAATAATTCCAGAAACTTTACTTCTAGTAATTCATCTTCAGGTAACTCTAATGTTGGAAATACATCACAAGGTGGAAGTGCTAGTAGTAATGGAGGAAGTTTAGGAAGTACTCCTAATCAACAAAGTACAACTTCAAATAGTTCTGGAAACAATGAAGGAACACCATCAGGAAGTGGACAAGCTCCATCTAGTAATATTCAAGGAACAACAGGTAGTATAAACACTAATGCTCAAACACAAGTTAATACTCCTAGTTCAACTGGGGATACATCTAATACACAATCTGTTGCTAGTACAAATACTACAACGATTGACAGTAGCAATACTGATAGTACTCAAATAAGTAGAGCAACTCAAAGTAGTGCAAATGATATATCAACTGATACAAATTCAGTTAATAACATAAGTACAGCAACTAATACATTAAATACTAAAAATAACGGAGATAGCTCTAATAATACAAACTCAATAGTTGATGCTAGTTCAGAAAATGCTACAACAACTGATACAGGAAATAGTTCAAGCAAAAGAGGTGTAAAGGTAAATGGTGGAGAAGCAGGAAAACTTCCAGATTGGATGGATGGAGATTATTAAAATATATAACTAAGTGACACATGTGTCACTTAGTTTGTAGGAGACACAATGAAAATAAAATATAATTCAAAAATCTTAAAAGTTCACCTTTTTTTCTTTATTCTTATGTTAATTTTTAAAATAATAGCAATGAACTATACAATTGTAATAACAGAAAGCTTACCACTAGGAATATATAAATTATATGCCATAAAAGATACAATAAAAATTGGAGATATTGTTCAATTTAAACCTGATAAAGACACAGTAAAATTTATAAAAAATAGAGGGTATTTACCAGAAATAGCAGATACCTTAGTTAAAGAAGTTGCAGCTGATTACAATAATAGAGATGAAATAAAATTTATTTATGATGTAAACTTAAAACAAAATTTACTTTATGTTGGAGAAAAAAATTATGGACCAATACTTTTAAAAGATTCAAAAGGTAGAAATATAACTTCTGCATCACTTGAAGATTTAAAGCCAAGGAATCCAGATGAATTTTTATTACTTTCATCTCATTATAAATCTTATGACAGTCGGTATTTTGGACTTATAAAAAGAAATCAAATTTTAAATAAAGCAAAAATAAAAATAAAATTTTAGTATTGACTTCATACCTTATATATATTATAATTATATTGAAAAATAAAAAATAAAAGAAATAATATTAAATAATAAAAATCATTATGTAATTTATTAGATTCTAACAATAAAAAAATATAGCTGCTTAATTTATATAAATGATTAAAAATAAAAGAATAAAATAATTCAGATGATACATTTTTAAAGAGGTGATAATATGGAAGGTTTAAAAGAGTTAATGAAAGATTTGGGAGTATCTACATTTGAAGAGTTAAAAACATATATAGAAGCTCCTGAACATCAAGATGAAGAAATAGTAAAACAACTTAAAGAAACTTTTGAAGTTTTTAAAGAAACAGAAAAATAAAATATTTTTATAAGGAGTTGAGAGAGATGAAAATTTTTAAAACAATTGTTTATCATTTTTTAATGGCTTTTAGAGGGTTATTTTTTACTATTTTTAATTTTCTTGCAGGAATTTTAGGATTTTTGATAATTGTAGCTGTTGCGTTTTATATTTTTGATAAAGATGTTAAATTGAATGTATTAGGTGCAGCACTTGGATGCTCAGTAATATTTATGGGAATTTATCTTTTAAAACATTTTTATGACAAGATTATATTTTGGGCAAAACCAGATGACATAGATTTAACATTGTATAAATAAAAAACTAAACTAAGTGACACATGTGTCACTTAGTTCTAAAATTAGAGGGAGGTCAAATATGGATAGTCTATATGAAGTATCACAGATTAATGAAGTAAATAGAGAATGGGCAGCACAAATATGGGCAAGAATAGATAGTTATATGGATAAATTTAATATAGAAGAAGGTCAAGATTTACTTTTAGATAATATTTTATTTTTAGCAGTTGAGATATATAATAATGCTTTTTCACCTAAAACAATAAAAGAAGCTGAAAAAAATAAAAATCAGTTAGAATTATTGCAAAAATTAGCAGGCAAATTAAAGGAAAAAATGAATAAATAACTGGAGATAACATGGATAAGTTTAATGATGAAGAATTTCAAAGAAAATATTTAAAAATTAAAAAGAAACTTGTAATTAATAAAAATTCAGTAGAGTTTCCAAAAGTATTCGTACTTGGAGGACAACCGGGAGCTGGGAAATCTACTTTAACCTCAAGAATTGAAGAAAGTATGGGTAAAAATATAATAGCAATAAATGGTGATGATTTTAGAAGTAGTCATCCTAATTATGATAATTTAATTAAGACGTATGGAGATGATTCTGTTCTTTATACCCAAAAATTTTCAAATGCTGTAACAGAAAAATTAATTGAAGATTTAGGAAATGAAAAATATAATCTTATTGTTGAAGGTACTCTTAGAACTACTGAAGCTCCATTAAAAACTTCTAAGTTACTTCATAGTAAAGGATATAGTACAAATCTTAATATAGTCTGTGTAAAACCTGAATTTTCCTACTTAGGTACTTTAGAAAGATACCAAGACATGAAAGAGAATGGACTTATAGCAAGAGCTACTCCTAAGGAATCACATGATAATGTAGTTGCTAACTTTGCAGAAAATTTATCAAAAATATATTCAGAAAAAGAATTTGATAATATTGAAATCTTTACAAGAGAGGGAAAATCTTTATATTCATTAAAAGAAACACCAAATATTAATCCAGGAGAAATAATAAAAAAAGAATTTGATAGAGAATTAACTATTGAAGAAAAGAAAAAATTAATTGGAAGTTATAAGAAAATAAAAGAAAAATTAAATAAAAATGATAAAAATTTTCAAGAAGTAACTAAATTTTTAAGAACTGTAAATAAAAACTATAATTGCCTTACAGGAAATCAAATAAATATAGAAGCTCATTCTTCAGCTGAAAATAAATGGATAAGTAAAAAAGAAACTAAAAAATATAGCATTAAAGTGGAAGAAGGAGCAAAAGAAACAATAGGTCAAATTACTTATATAGAAAATAATAAATTATATCAAAAACCTGTGTCTTTCTATAATATTTCAGATTTAAAAATAACAAAAGAGATAGAACAAAAGTTTGTACCAATTAAAGAAAAAGAAAAGGCACAAGAAATATCAAAGTCAAAAGGACAAGAAATAGGAGATTAGAAAATAAAAGTAAGTGACACATGTGTCACTTAGTTATAAAAATATAAATAGAAAAAGAGGCAACCAAATAAATGATCACCCCTAACTAGCAATTAAGAGTATATCATTTATAGCCTTATTTTTCAAATAAAAATAAAAAGGAGGCATTTTATATGGTATTACATTATTTAGAAGATGGTAGTATAACAATGAAATTAAACATGGGAGGTAAGACATTTAATGAAATTTTTTATTCTGAAATTGAGTATAAAAAATTTATATTAAGTCTTTAATAAAAATATGGAAAGAAAAATAGTTTTAACTTATAAAAAAAATGGCAATTTTAATCAAGCAATATTAACTATTGATAAAAAAATTTTAAAAAGTCTTAATCTTTCAGAAAACGAAACAGGGATATATTTAAGTTATTTAAACAATGAAATTACCTTAAAAAAAAGAGATAATAAGAGAATAGAAAAAATTATTATGGATAAGGATGGTAATTTAAAAGAACTATCAAAAAATATTAATTTGAATGTATCTCATTCAAATAAAGAGAAGGGATATTTCAACTATAAATTAACTATTCCTGGTGCAATAGTAAAAGCAATGGAGTTAGATAAAGATCCAAATGTTGATATAAGAACTGAGAGAGATAAGATTATAATAATACCTTTAAAGTATAAAGATTATAGAAATTATATAGTTGAAGAACCTGAAGAAATGATTTTTAAGGAAGAAATATCTGAATATAATCAAGGAGGTAAAATGAATAATATCTTCACAGTAAAGGTTAATAAAGGTGGAATTGGAAAGACATTTTTTACTGTTCAAATAGGACATGGATTAGCATTACAAGGTTATAAAGTTTTGCTTATTACCTCAGATAGTCAAAATAATATATTACATTACACAAAAAGTAAAAAAGAAATAGATAAATATGATTTGTCAAAAGGTTTAAGACATGCTGTTCTTTATGGAGATAATAGAGATTTATATATAAAAGTAAGAGAAAATTTATATTTTCTCCCAACAGAATCATCAGTATTTTCTAATGCCTTTGAAAAAAAATTTGATGATTTTATAAGAAAAAAAAGAATAGAATATGACTATATTCTAATAGATTCTATACCAACAATGGACATAGATAAAAAATTTATGGAATGTTCAGACCAACTTATAATACCTACTTTTTGTGATTACTCAACTTATGAAGGTACTCTAAATGTAATTGAAGAAGTAGGAGCTAATAAAATACATTCAATAATTATAAATCTATTTAAAAATACTAAAATTCAAAAGAAATACTACTCAGAATTTGAAAAATCATTATCAGGAACAGGAATTGTATTTCCTAAACCTATAAAAGAGTTATCATTAATTGAGAATTTAATTGAAAATGGGAAGACTATATGGGAATCAGGATCTAAATTATTGATAGATGCTCAAAATAGTTTTGCAGATGTTATTGCTAAGATTATAAAAAACAAATAAATTCTTAATAATTAAAAAGGAGTTTTTTATGCAATTAAAGAAAGAATTTATTAAATTATCGAATCATTTTAATAAAAATATAAATGAAGACAAGTTGTTGTTTATTGGAATGTTTTTAAATTTTTACTTAACAGAGAATAATTTTAAGAACCAGAAAGAAATAAAAGAAAATATAAAAATCTATTTTAAAAAAGATAAAACTCCAACGGAAATAGTCAAAGAAGTTATAAATAATCAAAAAGCAGAATTAAAAGAACTTCTAAATAATCTATTTTTAGCTATGACAAATAAAGAAGAAAATAAAAGTATAGATGAATATAAAAATACTTGGAGTTATTTTTTAGAAAATTTATAAAAAACAAATAGTAAGGAGTTGAGCTAATGAACCCAGTTAATAGATTAGATGATTTGTTAAAAGAAAGAAAAGAAAAACAAGAGACACAGGATAAAATAATAAAAAGCCCTAAATATGAACTTATATTAAATTTTAATCCATTTCATGAATTGAGTATAGATAATTATTTACAAAATTATCTAATAGATAAAAGTAAAGAATTAATTAATCTTCAAGTTAATGATGCAATTAAGATGGGAAAAATTCTTGAAGAAGTATCACAAGAATTAGGTAAGAAAGGTTCACCAGAAGGAGTATATGGAAATTTTCTAAGATATAATGGAATTAATTCTAAAACAGCATTAAGACTAAGAAAAAGGTATATTTTATTTTTTGAAGCACCTGAACATGCAAAAATAATTGTGTCTCTTTTAACAGTTAGGGAAATAGAAGAACTTGATAGAAAAAGAGAATTATTAGATAAATTTTATCCTGGTATAACATTAGAAGAAGCTAAAAAATTTTTTAAAGGAGAAGTAAAGGAGATTGAGAATAAAAAAGAAAAAGATGAGGAACAAAAAAAAGAAATTACAGATATAGGAATCTATTCTTTTTTACAAAGTACTTTTCAAGATGATTTAACTTCATTACCTGAGAAAAAACAAAAACAAGCAGCTAAACTTTTAGAAAAGTTAGAAAAATTAGTTTATGAAGAATAGAAAAAGGATAGATTAATTATATAAGAAATTAAAAAACTTAATAAAAAAGACTTGCAAGTCCATTTTGTAAAGACAAATTTGTCCTTTTTTATTGAAATAAACTTAATTATATGGTATAATAAATCAACAAAAGAAAAAGCTTCTCAAAATCATTCCAGACTGTGGGAGCTGGAGCTGTTGGCAAGGCAACAAATTAATCCTTGAGGGTCATTCCAGACTGCGGGAGCTGGAGCTGTTGGCAAGGCAACGAATTAATCCTTGAGCACCTGAGAAGTTAAAGAGAGAGAAGTTTTAATTATGAAACTTCTCTTTTTTTTAGGAGAAAATTATGGATGATAAAGAAATATGGAAAAAAATTAGGAAATCGTATTTTGTGTATAAAGAACAATTTTTAAATAAAGATTTTTATATAGTTAGTCGTAAAAATAAAAATGTTGAAATCTTAGAAACTATGTTTAGAAAAGAGCATTTTATGCATTTAGTTGGTATAAGTGGAATGTCAGCTAATTCTTTTTTTGAAAAGGTTGAAAAGAATACTCTATCTCTTAATGAATTTAAAAAATTAAAAAAAAGTAATTTTATATTTGAAAAATTAAATTCATTTCCAAAATTAAAAAAACTCTTAATAGCTGAACCATATCTTTATAATTTTCACCCACATTCTACTACAAAAGTTGAATTAGATAAAATTATTGCAAATAAAAATAAAGAAATAAATGAAAGCCTAATTGGATTAAAAATGATGAAGAATTCATCTCAAAATTTTTATATCCCAGCATCCATTGAAAAGAGAAAAGCTTCTGAAGTAACTACTGAAGAAAGAAAAAGAATTATATGTATACTAGAAAAATTTTCATCTGAAAAGCATTACTCTAAAGTATTCTTTAGAGATTTAGAAGAAAATTTATCATTATATATCCCTAAGGAAATTTTTATATCAATAAAAAAAGAATTAGAGAAAGTCAATTACAATTGTCTTACAGGAGAGCCAATAAGAATACAGAATCATTCTTCAGGAGAAAATAGATGGATAGGAAAAAAAGATGTGGAGAGATTTGAAATTCAGAAAAAAAGTAATGTTAAAGAAGAAATTGGAAAAGTAGCTGTAATAATGACAGAAAAAGAGATGGAAGACTATAAAAAAAGTAGAGGTGTGGAAACAGAAGAAATTACTAGCCCTTCAAATGAAAAAAAGTTATACATTATACCAGTACCTTATTATAATATTTCTGATTTAAAAATAACAAAAGAAATAGAGCAAAAGTTTGTACCAATGAAAGAAAAGGAACAAAAAGTTGAAAAAAATATAGATAAAGAAATTGAAAGATAGTAAATTTATAAAGGAGCAAGTAAAACTATGAGAAAAGCTACTGTAATATATACTGGAACTTTGGTAATAGAAGGAGATAAAATTTTTTTAAAAGATATTGCTGTAATATCTAATTTTAATAATTCTCTAGGGAAATTATTTTGCTGTACAACAAATTATAATACTTTTTCGTTGGAAAATGGATTTGAAATTTATTACTTTGAGAATAATAAAGAAGTTTTTGGAAAATTATTTTGGGATAAAAAGTTAAAACAATGGTTCATCTATAATGAAAAAGAAGATTTATATAATAATATTAAGCCAGGGTTAATAGTGTCTTATAATTGGAATATAGTTATTTCAGGTCTTTCAGAGCTTGAGGTAGCTGATGAAAAAAGTGAACTTAAAGAAGTAGCAGGAATTTTAAAATGGTTAAATTAAAGATGAAATAAAACTAGAATAGTTTTCTAGTTTTATTATTAATTATCAATTATTTTTATATTTTCATCTAATTGAGCTTTATTTTTAAAATAAACATATTCAATTGCATTTTTATATATAATTTTTTTTATTTCTAATTCATTAAAATTATTAAATGAATCATCTTCATTATTTGATAAGATAATTGCTTTTTTAGGAGAAATTAAATAAAAAATTATATCATTTTCCAAAGCAAAACAAGGATTGTCTGATGTAAAAATATCTTCATTAAAATTAATGATTTTTAAATTCTTTAATTCAAAACTAAAAGATTTATTTAGAATTTTTTTTATATCTTCTTCATGTATTTTTCTAACTAAATTTTCTAATGTAAAAATTTTATTTTTATTGCCTACATTAATATTATTAAGAAAATATTCTATTTGATAATATATAGTTTTTCCTAAAAAAATTTTTATATCTTTTTGAGTTGTATGTTCATATAAGAATTCCAATATTAAAATAGAACTACTTCCAATAGTTTGTTGTTTAAGGATTTTAGAAAAATTATTTTTTAAAAAGTTTTTTTGACATAATGTTAAACTTTCATTATTAAAGAAAAAAGAAACAAATTTTTTCATTTCTTTTAAAATGTCATCTAAGTTATTAATTTTAATTTCTTTAATTAAACTAATTGAGTTATTTTCCAAATAATTATTAAAAATTTTTAAAAGCAAATTATATGATAGTTCTCTATATTCTTCATCTACATCTACCAATAATTCAAAAAACTCTACTTTTTTAAGAAAATCCTCAATTTTCAATTCATTAAATAATTCAGTTTTTTTTAATAAATCTACTATCATTTTTACTTTTTCATCTATTATTTTTCTATACATTTTTCCTCTTGTAAAAAACATCCAAATTTCATCTATAATATCATTTTCATCATATTTTTCATTATTAATTATTTTTTTACTGCTATTTATAGAAAATTTACTCTCATATTTAGACATATATTTTTCTGTATTATTTTCTGTTAACATTTGTTCTTCTTTACTTGAATAATAATAGGATGTAGCAATTTTTGTGATATTTTTAGAATATCCTTTTTTTGAATTTTTATCAAATATATAAATATGTTCATTTTCACAAAATCTTTCTAAATAATATCTTGGTATAGTATGTTGAAGTCTAACAATATTCATTTTTATTCCTCTTTTTAAATTTCAATTCCCTCATACAATTTATTAATATCCTCTTCTTCAATCCCAATATATTTTAATGTTATTCCTGGTGAAGAATGATTAAAAGCTTTCATTATCAATGCTATATTTAAAGTAGCATCATAAACATTTTTTCCCCAGGTCTTTCTCAATGAATGAGAACCTAATGGATAAGGGATATTAAGGTACTCTTCAATTTTTTTAAACTCTTTGGAAACTCCATTTATAGTAAAAGGTTTATCTAGTCTTAATTTCTTCTGATATGGAGATAAACTTTTAAATAGATATCCTTCTTTTGTTGAGTACTCCAATTCTTCATAATACTTCTCTAACTCTTTAATAGATTTCTTACATACAGCATTAAATTTAATTAGTCTTTTCTTTTTAGTTTTCTTTTCAATTAAAGTATAGGTCCAACTTCTTCTATCAATATTTTCAAATCTCAGTGTGGATAAATCAGAAATTCTAAGTCCTACATTTACTCCGATATTTATAAAGGCCAAGAAAGTAATTTTATTTTTATATTTTAGGTACTCTCTTATTTTTTTTAAATCTTCTGTCTTTATATATTTAACTTCCTGTCCTTTTTTATTAAATTCCATTTTATCCTCCACAAAATTAAATACTACATATTTTCTAAGAAAATCTTATATTATATGTAGCATTTTTATAGCATTTAAAATTTATTTAAAAATAAGTACTGAAAATAAAAGAAATGATAGTACATATTATGCTATTATATGTAGTATCATTTATTAGAATTATACACAGTTTCAGAAAATTTTGCAAGTTTTTATAATCAAAAATTTAAAATTTTATATTTTCTTTTTTAGAAGTCCTCATAACAATGACACAAATTAGTCATTTTATTTTTGAAGAAAATAAAATGCACGCTTACGCGTTTCTCATTCTGAGAAACAGCAGCGTGATTTAACAGGGCTTTGCCACTGTTAAATAAAGTAGCACTTCGTGCTAAAAAGAAAAGGAGGTGAGCAGCTTGGCTACTTATAGATTATGTTACAAAAAAGGTAAAGTTGGTTATAGTAAAAACCATGCTGCTTATATTCAAAGGGAGGATGGTTATCAATCTAAGGAAGAAGATTTAGTTTACACTGAGTCAGGAAATATGAATTTCAATGGTGAAACTATAAGTGCTAAGAAATTCTGGGAGTATGCTGATACCTATGAGAGAACAAACTCTGTCGCTTATAGAGAATTAGAGCTTACTATTCCTAATGAATTTAATCATGAACAAGCTAAAGAACTTATTAGCAATTTTGTAAAAAAAGAAATAGGTGAAAAATATCCATATACTTATGCTATACATGAAGCTAAAAATGAAAAAGATGAAAAAAATTTACATTGTCATTTAATGTTTTCTGAAAGAGAATTAGATGGAATTGCTAGAGAACTTTCACAATATTTTAAAAGAGCAAATTCTAAAAATCCTGAAAAAGGAGGAGCTAAAAAAAATAGAGAATGGCAAGAAAAATCAAGATTATTAGATTTAAGAAAAAGTTGGGAAATTGAAACTAATAATTTACTTGAAAAAAATGGTTTTGAAGCAAGAGTAGATTGTAGAACGTTAAAAGAAATAAGACAAGATTTACTTGAAAGTGGAATGTTTGATAAGGCTGAAACATATAATAGGTTACCTATCAATGTTGCTGGAAAAATTCTTTATAAAGTCGGTCATGGAATAGAATTAAATGGAGAAGAAAAACAACAATATGACAAATATATTGAAACAGTTAATAGAAAAAAAGAATTAGAAAGAATATATCAAGAAAGAGAAAATAAAAAGATTGAACATAAGAATTTAAAGGCTGAAATTGAGAAATTAGAAAAAGAAAATTCTAAAGAAAAAGCTATTAATATTTGTTCCAAAGGACAATATTTTAAAACTAAAAAACAATATTATGATATTAGTAAAAAAGTTAAGAAATATCCTGAGAATATTATTTTAAAAAAGGAACAGGAAAGATTAGCGAAAACAATAAAAGAGATAGAAGATAAGTCCATAAAATCTAATAAGTATATTAATATTTTTGCGAATTTAGAGACTAAAAGAGTTAGTACTTTGGATACTTTAAAGGCTGAATATTCTAAAAAGTTTAGAGATAAATATCTCTCAAAAGAAGAAGAAAAGATTAAAGAAAAATACCAAGATTATGATGTACTTAAATTAAAGATAAAATTAGAAACAATTTCTAATGAAAATCCAACTGAAAAGGCTATGAATTTATTGACAAATTATGAGTATAATTTAAAGTTTGTTGAAGCTTTTGAAATACAAGAAAATAAGAAAAATATTGAAAGTAAATATAATGAAGCAACTTTATTTAATCCAAGACAAGCCAAGGACTTTAAATTAGCATTGAGTATAGAAGAAAAAAATATTGAAAATAAGCAAGATGAAATTATTAAATTAATTGATAATGTTGATGAAAAGGAATTGAATAATTTAGCTGAAAAAATTGGAAAAAATACTAAAATTAAAAAAGCTATTTTAACAGGACTTATTGAAGAAAAATCTCAATCAAGAAGTGAAATAGATTTAATGAAAGATAAAGTTGCACTTTTAGATAAATTTTCCAATTTAGAGAAACTTTATAGTAAAGAAATTGCAAGTGATGAGAAGAATAAAAAGAAAATATTTTCTATATCTTCTGAGTTAGCATCAGTGGAATCTTTATTAAATTCTGAATATAAGTCTATTGACATAAAAGATGACATTGCTCAGAGTAATTTAAAAGCTATTCAAGAACAAATTGCTAAAAATGATAAGAGAATTTTAATGGCAGAAAATGTCATAGATAAGACTAAAACTATTATTTCAGCTCATAATAAAAAATATAATTTATCTGGAATAGAAGTAATAGCAATTGGAAATCTATCAAAAGGAAAATACTGGAAAAATTATAAAGAGATGAAGAAATTAACATCTGAAATAAAAAATGATGAAAGGATACTTTCTAATATGGGAATTATTTCTTTTGGAAAAGGAGTTTTGAAGAAAGATATTGAGTTAAAGAAAAAGAAATTGGAAGACTTAGAGAAGAAGGAAAAGACCATTATAAATACTTATAAAAAAGATAAAAGTTTTTCTTCTGAGGTTGATAAAGTAAATAACCATTATAATAGTATCTTAAAAACTTATCAAAGTATTTTAGTAACAGCAAAAATGGATAATAAAATAAATTTTAAAGTAAAGTTTAATATTGAAAAATCTGGAAAGCAAATTACTACTTACAAAAAGAATCCTTCTAAAAATAGAAGTAAGGGGGTAATAATTGAAGGTTCAAGAGGTCTAAAATCAAATGTAAAAAATATATTTGATAATACAGAAGTTAGAGCAACAGTTGGGATACATTTAGAAAAAGAGAAGGAAAATGGATGGGAAGTTTAGAAAAGATTAATGATAAAATTCATAAACTAAAATATAATATTTCTCTTTTGAGAAGTAGGAAAAAGGCTCAAGAAAAATCAGAAAATAAAAAGAAAAGAAGAGAAAGAGCTAGAAAATTATTAAGACTTGGAATTCTCTTTGAAATGACATCAACAGATATTTATTCAACTGAACTTATTATTGGCTATCTACTTGAATTGAAAGAAAAAAAAATATATGAGATAGGAGCTCTAAAATATTATGGCAATAAAATTTTAACTGAAAATTCTATAGAAAAACATGATCAAAGAAAAGTTATATTTTTAGATACTGATGAGAAGAAGAGGAGAAATCATAAATTAATCTCATTAGGAGCATTATTTGAAATGACATCAACAAACACTTTTTCTATAGCTGTATTAATAAGTTATTTAGAAAATTTACATTCTTTAAATGATAAAGAGTTTGATTCTTATCAGGAGAATGGAGAAGAATATTTAAAAAATAGGAGGAAAAAAAATGGAGAATGAAATGTGGAAAACATATTATAGTAGTGGTAAAGTAAAAGAAGAGGTTCCAATAAAAAGGGGGAAGTTAAATGGAATAGGAATTTTGTATGCTGAAGATGGTAGCATAATAGAAAAAAGAATTTATAAAAATGACATTTTAATGGGGAATCCCTATGTTGGAATGTCAGCAGAACAGTTAGCTGAAAAATTAGGTTATACTATCTCAGATAAATCAGAGGCTGAATTAGCCGAAGATGATGTTGAGGCAGTTGAAATAAATTATAAAGAAGTTTCAAAAAGACTTTTGTAAGATTTTAATAAAGAGGGGGTAGAAAGAAGTTATAGGTCTTTTGAAGATATTAGAATTATAAAACAAAAAAGGCTAGTTTTTTTAAATAGTCTGAGGGGATGACATAGCCTTTTAAGTATATTAAAGAAATAATAATAGCAATAATTTTGGGAATAATGGAATTAGGAATAAGTTATTTATTTATATCTTTTTGGGTAAATAAATTAATGTTATTGAACAATAAATGAAAGGACAAGTTATGAATAATCAAGATTTATATTTCAAAAATGAAGAAACAAAGTATATTTTTTATCTGGTAGCATTAGAAGGTAAAATACAACTAGATTTTTTGAATATAGATAGAGGGCATTATGAAAATAGACAAAGAGCAAGAAATTGGTATGAGGAAATAAAGAAAAAGATTAAAGATTCTAAGCATCCAAAGTTGGAAGAAGCAATTGAAAATTTGGATAAGTTGTATAGGGGAATGGGAGGAAGAATAAGCTATTGACATTTTTGAATTTATATAGTACATTGTACTATATAGAAAGGAGATGATTTCATGGCATTTTCAATAAGACTTACAGAAGAAGAAAAAAATTTAGCAACTAGTTATGCAAAATTGAACTCTTTATCTTTAGGAGAAGCTTTTAAAAAAGCATTATTTGAAAAAATAGAAGAAGAATATGATATTGTTATTGCTGAAGAGTCCTTTAAAAAATATATTGATAGTGGAAAGAAAAGTCGTCCATTTTCTGAATTAAAAAAGGAATTAGGATTATGACATACACGGTAAACACAACACCAGAATTTGATAAAGAATTTAAGAAATTAGATAAGTTTACTCAAAAAATCTTGGCTACCTGGGTTGATAAAAATCTTGAAGGTTGTGAAAATCCACGTATACAAGGAAAAGGATTAACTTCTAATCGTAGCGGGCAGTGGAGGTATAGAATAGGAGATTATAGATTAATTTGTATAATAGAAGATAAAGAACTTATTATTTTAGCTCTTACAGTTGGACATAGAAGAGAGGTTTATGAAAAATAAATTATAAAAAATTATTTTGAAATTGGTAAATTTTATATTTAAAAATAAAATAAGAAAAATTAAGAAAGCTACTACATATAATAGCATAATATGTAGTAGCTTTTTTCCATTTTAACATAATTCATTTAAAAATGAAAGTAAAAAAATTAAGGAGGGAAAAATATGGAAAAAGTTAAAAATTTTTTAAAAGGAAAGAGAATGTATATAGTACCATTTCTTCTTCTGTCTTCTAATGCTATGGCTGCAACAACAGATGCCCCTTGGATAAGTGGGCTTGACAAATTTGTAAAAGTTCTAACTGGTCCAACAGCTAGATTAATATCTATATTAGCTCTAGCACTTTTAGGTTTTTCTATTATGGTTGGTTTAACTGAACATTTAAGTAAAAAAGCTTTAGGTTGGATAGTAGGTAGTACTATTGTATTTGCTGCTGCAAGTTGGGGTCCAAAATTTTTAGGATATAGTGGAGCTTTATTAATGTAATGGGGGAAAAATAATGCCAAAAGAAAAAAATCAAAAATTTTCTTGGAAACCTAAAAAACCTTTTTCAGGAAATAAAGAAGATTTTTTTATTGATAATCCTTTCTATGACAGAATGTTAAGTCTCTCAAAAAGTTGTCGTAATTGGCAAATTGCATTTTTAATAATGGCTTTATTTGAAAGTGGGACATTACTTGAGTATTTTCATTTAGCTAATAAGACAAAATTAGTTCCATACATTGTTGAAGTAGATAAAGAAAAAGGTAGTTTCTACTATACTGGAAGAATGGATCAAATAAACTACACAGCAGATGACACAATTATTTTTGCAATGCTAAATGATTTTGTTATAGACACCCGTTCTGTTTCATTAGATAAAGTCTTTACTTACAAAAAGATAAAAAGAGAATACTCATTTTTATCATCAGAAATGAAAAATAAGATGAACACAGATATTAATAATTTAAAATTAGAGGATAAATTTAAAAATAAAGAATCAATAGATGTAGTTATAACTTCTATGTTAAAAAATTCTGAGGATATATATCAAGTGAACTGGACAGAGAAAACATATAGGAATGGAGGTCTTATGTCTATTGATAAAAAAACAGGAAATTTCTCTGTTATACAACAAGATAAAATGAATCCTGAAGATTTAAAAATAAATCCTCTAGGTCTTATTATTCAGGATTATCACATAACAAATGATTTATCAAAATAAAGGGAGGAGAAATGAAGAAAAAATTATTATCACTATTAATTTTAATTGGTCTAACTAACTCTCTATATGCAGTAGATTATGCTTCTGAATATGATCCATATTCAACAGAAGAACCAACAATAGAGAAAGGTTACAAAAATTCAAAAACTAATATAAATAGTACATATTTTTACAATGAAAATGATAGCTATCGTATACCAACTAGAGCTGGATATATTAGTACAATTATTTTAAGTCCTGATGAAGATATAATCCATGCAGAAATAGGGGATGCTACTAGATGGAGTATACAAACATACTACACAGGTACTTCAAGGGGAATGTCTCCAGCAATTTCAATAAAACCTTTTATCCCTGAGTTGAAAACAAATCTTGTAATATCAACAACAAAAAGAATGTATAATTTGGTTTTAGAAGCAAAAGTAAATTCTTATGCTCCAGTCATTTCTTTTGAATATCCAAAAGAAATAGAAATAGCTAAGCAAAAAGAAAGAAATTTAAAAGCTCAGGAAACAAAAGTAAATGTTAATAATCTTAATTTTGACTATACTTGGAAAAAAAATAAAGAAACTTGGTCTCCTGTACAAATTTTTGATGATGGAGAACAAACATTTATTGTAATGGGTGAAAATGTGAAAGCAACAGAATTGCCAATTTTATTCATAAAAGATGAACAGACTGGAGAAGGTGCTTCTGTAAGACACAGATATGATCCTGAAACTAGGTACTATACAGTTGATAGATTATTTAAACAAGCATATTTAAGATATGGAGAAAAAGAAATAATTATAAAAAGAAAAGGTAGCTTTATAAAATCACCTAATGACCATATTTCAGTAAGTATATAGGGGGTAAAGATGGATTTCAATAATAATCAAAATGAACCTCAAAATCAACAAAACTCAAATGTAAGTTATCAACCTAAAAAAGGTCCCTTTTTTAAAAAGAAAATAATTTATGGATTTTTTATGTTTATTGTTTTTCTTATAATTCTTTTAACTTTTAGAAAAGAAATATTTTCGTCTGATGATACTAATCAAAATAATAAGAAAATTATTAAAAATGAAGTTTCAAAAGAGGCTAAAAGTCCTGATTCAGATAACACACAGTATGGTGAAGAAGATATGCAAGATTTAGGATATGGTGAAAATGATGAGAATGGAGGACTAACAGATGAAGAATTAAATTATGTTATTCCAGGTGATGATGAAGAAAATCAAAATAATATTGAGCCTCAAAAATCAACAGAAGAAATTGAAAGAGAAAATAAAATTAAACAACTTGAATCTGAAGCTGATGCAGCATTTAGAAGTCCAACAACAATAACTATTGCTACTCGTCCTCAGACACAACAAGTTGATAATAAAGTTCTTTTAGCACAAAGTGGGAATAAACCTGTTGAAGATTATGATGGCAATAGACAAGAAAGTAAAAAAAATTTTCTAATGAATGAACAGGCACAGAAATTTTACCAAACTAATTTTTTAGTTGAACAATTATCTGAGTTTGAATTAAAAGCAGGAGATTTTATTCCAGCTACTCTTCAAACAGGGATAAATTCTGATTTACCTTCCAAAATTATTGTAGCTGTTGTTTCTGAAAATGTAAGAGACACAATAACTGGAAAGCATATATTAATACCACAAGGAACAAGAGTCATAGGAACTTATGATTCAAGTGTTACTTTTGGTCAAGAAAGATTACTTGTAATATGGCAAAGACTTATTTTTCCAAATGGAAAAAGTATAGGATTAGATAATATGCAAGGAGTGGATTTATCTGGAAAAGCTGGAATAACTGGAGAAATTGATAATCATTTTGGTACTTTATTAAAAGGCGTTGTTCTTTCATCAATAATGGGAAGTGCTGGAGCTATTGTGACAGATAGAAAAAATGATTGGAGAGGAGCAGCAGCTGAAGGAGCAGGTGAACAAATAGTTACAATTGGAGATAGATTTGCTGATAGAGCATTATCAAGGCAACCGACTATAAATATAGAGCCTGGAACAAGACTTAATATTATGGTTCATAGTGATTTAATTCTTGAACCTTATGGAGAATAAAAATGGGAATAAGTTTAGAAATGACAATAAGAAGAAAAATTAGTTTTCTTATATTTATAGTAGCCATTTTTGGAACTTTATCAATAGGGACACAAACTTTTGCAAAAAATGTTAAATACCATAAAAGTTTAGGAAGATATTTATTTTTATATAAAAATAAAACTCCTGTATACTCACCATTTAAAATACTATCTTGGCAAAAATTTGAAAAAAAAGTACCAAGAGCAATGGATGATGCATATACAAATATGGGGATGACTGCTATATTATCTTTTTTACTAATAGCCTTAGTAAACTATAAGAAAAAGGTAATTACAGTTTATGGTTCTGCAAAATGGGCCAGCAAATCTGATATAAATAAAATGGGATTTTTTCCCTATAAAGATAAGAGAAAAATAAAAAAAGAATATAAAAAAACAAATACTTTAGCTCTATATCAAAAAAATATTTTAGAAAGAAAAGACTACATAAAAATAGATATATCAGAAGAAACAAGTAGTATAAAAAAATATTCAAAAGTTTTAAATTATCTTCTCACTGAAAAAAGTTGGAGAGAAAGAGAATTTTATAGTGATGGAGTAGTTCTTGGAAAAGATCAATATGGAAGACTTTTAATTGATAATACACCAGGACATGTCATGATGGTTGCAAGAAGTGGTGGAGGTAAGGGAGCAGCAGTAGTAATCCCATCTCTTATAACTTGGAAAGGTTCTACTTTAACTAATGATATTAAAGGTGAAAACTGGCTTTATACAGCAGCATATAGAAAAAGTTTAGGACACAAAGTTTTTAGATTTGAAGCTACAGCTGATGGAATAGAAAAAGTATCTTGCCATTATAATCCTATGGTAGAAATAAGAAGAGGAACAGTTTATGAGTATCAAGATGCTAAAAATATTGCTTTGGCTATTGTGTCTCCAGATAGAACTAAAGATCCTTTCTTTGCTCCATCAGCAGGAGTTTATTTAACAGCAGTAATATTACATGTTTTGTACATGGTAAAGAATAGAATAGCAAATCTAGCTGATGTATATAATTTTATAACCTCACCACAATTTTCAGAAGATCAAAAGTTACAACAAATGATAAATTCTGAGCATAATAGTGATGGACCAGAAGATTTATTTTATAAAATTTACAATGATATTACTATTTTAAAAACAGGAGAAGAACTTCCAAGGACACATCCTTCAGTTTCAAAAATTGGAGCAGAAATGGCTGATAGAGCTGATAAAGAAAGATCGGGAATAATAGGTTGTGCAAAAATAGATTTAGAAGCATTTATTATCCCTACAATAGCAAGAAATACTGCTTATTCTGATTTTAGAATTTCTGATTTAATGAATAGTGAAGTTCCAATGGATTTATACTTTGTAACAGCTCCTAATTCAGTTGATATAACAGCAGTACTTTTAAAATTATTTATAACTCAAATTCTATATATCCTAACAGATAATATGGAATTAAATAAAAAAGGTGAAAATATTGCTTTTCTACATGACCTTTTACTTGTATTAGATGAGTTAACAGCTATTGGTAAAGTTGATATGCTTCACAAAGCAATCTCATACATAAGAGGTTGGGGAATGAAAGCGCTTATAATTATTCAAGATATGAAGCAATTGAAAGCTACTTATGGAGAAAATAACTCTTTCTTAGGAAATATGTCTACAACACTTTACTATACAACAAATGATGTAGACACAGCCAAATATGTTCAAACAAGATTAGGAAATAAAACTGAAAAAATTATAACTAAATCCTATTCACAAGGACTTTTATTTAGAAGAGTAAATTATACTGAAAGTTACGTAGGAAGACCTCTTATGAGAGCTGAAGAAGTACATACTATGGGTGAAAAAGAAGTTATAGTACTATCAGCAGGAAAAAATCCTATTCGTGGAAAGCAAGCTAGATGGTATGAAGTTGATGAATTCAAAAATAGACTTGCTAGAGAACCATATTTTACAAAAGCAACACCTTCAGATGTAATGAAAAAATATAAAAAATGGGAAGATTTAAAAAGTAAGTGACACATGTGTCACTTAGTTTAGGAGAGTGATTATGAGTAAGAAGAAGAAAACCTATGACCAAAAAATTGAAGAATATACAGAAAAATTGAAAATAGCTCAAAGAGAAAAGAAAGAATTTATTGAAAAAAAGGGTAGGCAACTGTGGACCAAAATAAAGACACCCTTTATGGAAAAGGAAAAAGCTATAGAAATACTATTAGTAGATAAAAAGAAATTTAATATTTTATTTGAAGGAATAAAAAAAATATTAGAGTCATTAACATTTGAAGTTAGCCCAACAGACACAACAAATATTAATAAAGTTAAAGATAAGAAGGAAGAAAAAAATGATACAGGACAATGAAATGAAGGATAACCTTCTCAGTTTATTAGAAATTTCATTAGGTAAAGAAATTATGAAGTATATGCAGGATAAGGACATTATAGAAATCATGAAGAATGATGACGGAAAAGTGTTTGCAGATAGCCTTACAAAAGGTGAATTTTATATAGGTGATATGAACAGTATAGATGCTGAAAATGTTGTAAAACTTGTAGCAAATCATGTTAATCAAGAAGTTACTCCTGAAAATCCTATTGTGTCTGCTGAGTTACCAGGTTCAGGTTTTCGTTTTGAAGGAAATATCCCTCCAGTTAGTAAAACATCAGCATTTAATATAAGGAAACATAGTTCATTAATTTTTACATTAGATGACTATGTTAATTCAAAAATAATGACACAACAACAAGCTGATGTAATAAAAACAGGGATAAAAGAAAGAAAAAATATACTTGTAGTTGGAGGAACAAAAAGTGGAAAAACTACTTTATGTAATGCATTACTTGAAGAAATAGCCAAATATAAACAAAGAGTTATTATTATCCAGGACACAAATGAACTTCAATGTAATTGCGAAAATGTTCTGTATTTAAGAGCAACAGAAAATGTTTCTATAAGAAGACTATTGACTTCTACTTTAAGAAGAACACCAACAAGAATAGTTATAGGAGAGGTTCGTGATGGAGCTGCACTCAATATATTAAAGGCTTGGAATACAGGACATCCAGGAGGAGTATGTACTTTACATGCTGATTCAGCTGAATTAGGACTTTTACAGCTAGAAAACTATATTACAGAAGTTTCAACAAATCCTCAAAGAGATACAATAGCAAGAACTGTTAATATGGTTGTAAATCTTCAATTAGATGGACTTAGCAGAAAAGTAAAAGAAATAATAGAACTAGAAGGCTATGACTATGAGACAAGAAAATATTTATTTAAACAAGTAGCTTAGGAGAATATATGGAAGAATTAGATTTAAGAGAAAAAATTTGTAGAGCTTTTACAACAGATATAACTGTTGCAGGTGGAGCAAGAGAACCAGTTATAGGAAATTTTTTCTTAGCACTTATCCTTATTTTTTCAACAGATAGTGGATTAGTGGTATTAACTGTAATAATTCTCTTTACTTTTTCACATGGTTACCTTGTCTATCTTACAAAGAAAGACACAAAGTTTTTTAAAGTATTTAGAAGCCATTTAAAGTTTAAAGATTATTATTACTAATGGAGGGGAAATGTTCAAAGAATATAAGGATGTAAACCTTAAAAAAATTAAGGATTTTAATAATAGAGACTATTTATATCATTTATTACCATGGGCATGTAACTATGAAAATAAAGATTTCTATATTTCAAAAGAAGTAGCAGGGAAGACACAGACTTTTCATTTTCCAATAGTTATAACAAAAGATGGAAGTTTTCAAACTACTTTTAAAGTAAGAGGTAAAGACTTGGATAGTTCAACTGCTTATGAATTATTAAGTGTAACAGAAAGAATGAATGAGACATTAAAACAATTAGATAATAGTTGGACTCTACAAATGAATGCGATAAGAAGCAAAATAAAAAACTATACTAGAAAAGAAGGAATTAAAAGTATTCCTATAAGAATTTTAGAATTAGAAAGATCTGAATTTTTTAATTCAGGGAATCATTATGAGAGTGATTATTATATGACTTTCACTTGGTTAGTTCCTGAAGATAATTTACAGAAAGCAAAAAGTATATTATTTAGAGAAAATGATAAAAAATTAATAAATGACACATTTCAAAAGAATTTAAAATACTATAATAATGAACTTTTAAAGATTTATTCTTTTTTAAATGAAACTTTACAAGAATGTGAGGTATTAGATGTTGATGAAACTATAAGTTATTATCATTCTTTTGTAAGTGATAATTCTCATAAAATAAAAGTTCCAAGAGCAATATATTATGAAGGAAAGTTAATAGCAATTGGAGATATGCCAGAGTTAATAAAAAAAGCCATAGAAAAGGGGGAACTAAATGAAAATAATATAAAAAAAAGTTTACTACCTATATTTATAGACTCATATATAACAGATTCAACTCTTACTGGTGGAATAAATCCTCAAATAGGTGAAGACTATATAAAAACTATATCTATCTTGAATTTCCCAGGTTTTTCAGTTCCAGGAATGATGGATAAACTTAATAGAACTGATATTGAGTATATATGGGGCAGTAGATATATAATGCTTGAAAAAATAACCATAAAAAAGATTTTAGATAAATATTTTAATAAATGGTGGACAGCAAGATTATCATTTAAAGATATGTTTATTGAGTTTTTTTCTAAGAATGAAACTATAAATCCTAATCAAAGTGCTATGAATGCAGCTATTGAAGTTAGAGATGAAAAAACAAAATTAGATGAAGACAGAGATATTGTTGGATATTATACTACTACTGTAATTCTAAAAAATAAGAATAGAGATATTGTAGAAAAACAAGCTCAAGAAGTAAGAACCCTACTTTCTTCGTTAGGTTTTGTTGTACAAATTGAAGATTTTTATACTTTAGATTGTTGGTTAGGAGTTATGCCTGGTAATAATTATTTTAATGAAAGAAGACCTTTTATGAACTCAAAGGTACTTTCACATATGTTACCAATTAATTCTGTTTGGGCAGGGAATAAATGGAATAAACATTTAGATACTCCTCCCCTTCTTTATTGCCAAACAACTGGAAATACCCCTTTTAGACTGAATTTACATTATACTGATGTTGGCCACACTCTTATAGTTGGACCAACAGGTTCAGGAAAATCAGTTTTATTAGGAACATTACAAGGAGCCTTTCTAGGTTACAAAAATGCCAAAGTAATTGGATTTGATAAAGGAGCTTCAACAAAGATATTGAACAGAGCTTATGGAGGACTTTTCTATGATTTAGGAAAAGACAACATAAGATTTCAACCTTTAAGAGGAGTAGGACCAATACAAAAAAATATAGATATAGAATTTGAAAAAATAAAAAAGAATAATAGAAATTTAAGTGATGAAACAATAAGAAAAAAAGCTGAGGAAATTGAAATAAAAAGAAGTGATATAGAAAAAGAATGGTGTCAAGAATTTATTGAAAATTTATTAGAAGATAATTATGTTCAAATCACACCAGAGATAAGACAATATATTTGGAATGGACTTGTGTCTTTAGCAGCTTTATCACCAGAAATGAGGACTTTATCTTCATTTTCAAACTTAGTTGGAGGTCAATCAAAAACTATTAAAGATGCCTTGGCACAATATTGTGGAAAAGGTCCTTATGCAAAGTATTTTGATGGTAATTCAGACTTCTTAGAAAACAATAATTATACAATCTTTGAAATGGAACAAATAGCTGAGGCTAAAAATGCTATTACACCAGCATTGAATTATTTATTCCATAAAATAGAGACAGATATGATAGATAAAATTAGTCCAACTTTAATTACATTAGATGAATCGTGGTTGTTTTTGGATAATCCGAGATTTGAAAGTAAAATTAGAGAATGGCTAAAAGTTATGAGAAAAAATAATGTGTCTGTTGTATTCGCAACTCAATCGTTAGCTGATATAGCTGAAAGTAAAATAAAAAGTGCAATATTGGATGCTTGTTATACAAGAATTTATCTTCCAAATACAACAGCATTATCAGAAGTGCAAAAGGGTTATTATAAGATGTTTGACTTAAATGATAGAGAAATTGAAATAATATATAAATCTATCCCAAAGAAACACTATTATTTTAAGAATCCACAAGGTTCAAGACTATTTGAATTAGCTTTATCTCCATTAGAATTAGCTTATGTAGCTACTTCATCTGGAGAGGACAAAGAAAAATGTGATGAATTAGCTGAGCTAGACACAAAAGAATTTAATATAGAATGGCTAAATTATAAAGGTTGGAATGGAGAAGCTATTGTTGAAAGAATAGAAAAGATGATAGCTGATGAAAAGAAAGTGAACTAAGTGACACATGTGTCACTTAGTTTCAAGGAAGGAAAAAATGAATATAAACTTAATTTTTAATGTAGTCCTTTTATTTATTTCATTTCTTTGTATTCTATTGATAAGAGTGAAACTAAGAAATGGAACTATAATAAATAGCAAATTAATCACTATAATACTTATTTTCTGTTTCCTAGTTTTTATATTTTCTGCATACCAGATAGTATTATTTATAAAATAATAAAGAGAAATTAAGGAGAATAAACATTATGAGTTTTAAATTAGATAATCGTTATATTGAATTACTCTTTTATTTTTTTCCTCTAATAGTTATGATACTTGCTATTATAAATATTTTACATTTTATAAAGAAAAAAGAAATAGATAAAAAATATAAAAGAAATCGTATTATTATCATTGTTCTTTATCTAATTATTTTAATACCAGCTAGTTATAAAGATGAAATAGAAAAATATATTAGACTTAATTATCCTAATCTTTATGGTAAATATATTATAACTGTGATCAATAATAAAGAATATGTAGTTCTTCAAATAATAAAAGATGATTATATAATAGCTGATGTAAAAAGAGAAAGTAAAAATTTAACTATTTATAGAGATACAATTAGAGAATATACATTTCCGGGAATAATGGAATTTTATTATGATAATTTTGATAATGTTAAAGTAGAAGATAAGGAGGAAAAATGAAAAAAACATTATTTATATTTTTATTAGGAATATCAGTTTTAGCCCAAGCAAATACTCAAACAATAGGAGTTGGAGCTTATTATAAGAATTCTGTATATCATTCTAAAAATCAAGTTAATGCATTACCTATAATAAATTTAGAATATAACCGTTTTTACTTAAAAGGTTATAAACCAGGATTTACTTTTTATAAAGAATCAGATCTTAATTTTTCTGTGATAGTGGATCCAATTGGAGGATACTCTGATTTTGCAATAAAAAAATCTCAATTTAAAGATGGATATAAGAATTTAGACTCAAGAAATACTCAAATTATGGGAGGACTTGCATTAGATTTTAAAATTGATAAAAATATTGATGGCCACTCAGAAGTAATTTTTGGAAATCATGGAACAAAAGTAAATATAAAGCTTAATAGAGCCTATAAAGTAAATGATAGAGTAACATTTATACCAGCTGTAACATTTAATTATTATAATTCAAAATATATGGATTATTATATTGGTATAAAAGAAAAAGACATACAAAATAATAGTAAAATTGAAAAAACATATAAAGGTAAAGATACTATAGCAGGTGGGGTTAGTGCAACATTAGATATGGCAATGACTGAACAAACTTCATTTCTTATATTTGGTGGAATAGACATATACGATAAAAAAATTAAAAGATCTGATATTGTAAAAACAAATAATCAATATTATGTAGGTGCAGGACTAAGATATTCTTTTTAAAATTGATTTTAATTTAATAAAAAATGGAGTAAAATATGAGCAAAAAAGAAAGAAAGATTATTTATAGGATAGAGGAGGACAAAATTATTGAAAAAAGGTACCAACGATTTCTCCTCTTGTTAGCAAAAGATTTTTTAAATAAAAAGAAAGAGGTAGAAAATGAACAGAGCTGTAGCTTATTGCCGATTTTCTTCCAATAATCAACGTGAAGAAAGTATTGAAGCTCAAATTAGGGCAATTACTGAGTACTGTAAAATAAAAAAATTAAACCTTATAAAAATATATAAGGATGAGGCTATTTCTGGAACTTCAGTTAAAAATCGTGAGAACTTTATAGAAATGATAGCAGAGAGTAAAAATAAGACTTTTGATTATGTAATAGTCCATAAATATGATAGATTTGCTAGAAACCGTTATGATCATGCAATATATGAGAAAAAACTTAATGATAATAATGTAAAACTACTTTCTGTTTTAGAAGAAATGAGTGATTCTCCTGAGAATGTTATTTTAAAATCAGTTTTAACAGGAATGAATGAATATTATAGCTTAAATCTATCTCGTGAAGTTAAAAAAGGGCAAAAAGAAAATGCATTAAAAGCAATACATAATGGTGGAATAGTTCCTCTTGGTTATAGCTTAGATGAAAATAGAAAATATATTGTAAATGAAAAAGAAGCTGAAATAGTAAGATTTATATTCAATCTTGCTTTACATGGAGTGGGCTATGCAAATATAGCAGCTGCTTTAAATGAAAAAGGATATAAAAATAAATTAGGAAAGAATTTTAAGAAAACTTCTATAAGAGATTTATTGATGAATCAAAAATACATAGGTACTTATTTTTTTGGTTTAAGATATCCAAATGGAAAACTTAAAGAAAATCCAATTATAATAAAAAACTCTCATGAAGCAATTATACCAGAAGATATTTTTTATAAGGTTCAGGAAAGATTTAAAATTAGTAAAAAGAAGCCAAGAAAGGGAAAAAATGACTATATCTTAACTGGCTATTGCACTTGTGGTTTATGTGGTGGTTCATATAGTGGAGGATACAGGACCAAAAACAGACATGGTACTGTATATTATGGATATGAGTGTAGAAATAGAAAAGCAAAAGTTAATGATTGTAAAAACAAATCAATTAATAAAAAATTGCTTGAAAACATAATTTTTGATACAATAAAGAAAAATATACTTAATGATGAAAACATTAAAACTATAACAAAAGATTTAGTAAAAGTAATAAATGAAAAGATGGACACTAGAACAGAGGAGGTTAATAAATGTAAAAAAGAAATTGAAAAACTAGAAAGAATGTCCCTAAAGTTATTAGGAAAACATTTAGAAGGCATTATATTAGAAGAGATATTTAATAAAAAAAATCAGGAATTAAACCAACAAATTTACTCTCAAAAAGAGAAACTTTATTCTCTTGAAAATCTTCATAATGTAAAAGTAGATGAAGGAGCCATTTTAGAGTATTTATACGAGCTAAAAAAAGATTCTGAAGATAAAATTAAAAGAATCTTGATTGAGACCTTTGTACAAAACATAAAAATATACCCAGATAAATTAGAAATTTGTTTAAGTAAATTTCCAAAGGTAATAGTTAAAAATGGCACACCCAGTAGGACTTGAACCCACAACCCTCTGATCCGAAGTCAGATGCTCTATCCAGTTAAGCTATGAGTGCACTATAATTTTAGATTAACATATATTTTTTTATCTGTCAATTATAATCTTGCAAAATTTTATTATATTATCATTTTATAATCTTACATTATTAACATATAATGTAATCTATCAATAATTTATTGACAATTTAAAATAAAAAAAGTATTATATCACATATAAGAAACTATATTAGAAGTTTATTACCCAATTTTTTTTACAAAAGGAGGAAAAATTATGAAATTTTTTGTGGATCTAAATTCTGACATTGGTGAAGGTTATGGAGCTTACAAACTTGGAATGGATGAAGAAATTATGAAATGTGTTACTAGTGTAAACTGTGCTTGTGGTTGGCATGCTGGTGACCCTTTGATTATGGACAAAACAATTAAAATTGCAAAAGAAAATAATGTTGCTGTTGGTGCTCACCCTGGATACCCAGACTTGTTAGGTTTTGGTAGACGGAAAATGATAGTAACTCCTGCTGAAGCTAGGGCATATATGTTGTATCAATTAGGTGCTTTAAATGCTTTTGCAAAAGCTAATGGAACTAAACTTCAACATATGAAATTACATGGTGCTTTTTATAATATGGCAGCTGTTGAAAAAGATTTAGCAGATGCAGTTTTAGATGGAATAGAACAATTTGATAAAGATATAATAGTTATGACTTTAAGTGGAAGTTATATGGCAAAAGAAGGAAAAAGAAGAGGACTAAAAGTAGCAGAAGAAGTTTTTGCAGACAGAGGATATAATTCTGATGGAACTCTTGTCAATAGAAGTTTACCTGGTGCTTTTGTAAAAGACCCAGATGAAGCTATTGCCAGAGTCATAAAAATGGTAAAGACTAAAAAAGTTACTGCTGTAAATGGAGAAGAAATTGATATAGCTGCCGATTCTATCTGTGTACATGGAGATAATCCAAAAGCTATTGAATTTGTAGATAGAATAAGAAAATCATTAATTACAGATGGAATAGAAGTAAAATCATTATATGAATTTATAAAATAAGTGAGGTGTTAATATGGAGAAAAAAAATAATTTATCTGTTCTTTTGGGAGCTGCATTTTTAATGGCAACTTCGGCAATAGGACCTGGATTTATGACTCAAACAGCTGTTTTTACAAAAGATATGGGAGCAACATTTGGTTTTGTAATATTAGCATCAGTTATAATGTCTTTTGTAGCTCAATTAAATGTATGGAGGGTTCTTGCTGTCTCTAAAATGAGAGGACAAGATATCGCAAATAAAGTTTTACCAGGACTTGGATATTTTATAACATTCTTAGTTTGTTTAGGTGGTTTAGCATTTAATATAGGTAATGTTGGAGGAGCTGCATTAGGTTTTCAAGTTTTATTTGATTTAGATTTAAAAATAGCTGCTCTTATAAGTGGAGCATTAGGAGTAATTATATTCTCTTTTAAATCTGCTTCAAAACTTATGGATAAACTGACACAAATTTTAGGTGCAATGATGATTTTACTTATAGGGTATGTAGCATTTTCAACTAATCCCCCTGTTGGAACTGCTGTAAAAGAAACCTTTATACCTAGTTCTATAAATCTAATAGCTATTATAACTTTAATTGGTGGAACTGTTGGAGGGTATATTATGTTTTCTGGTGGTCATAGACTTATAGACGCAGGAATAGTTGGGGAAGAAAATTTACCACAAGTTAATAAATCTGCAATATTGGGAATGAGTGTTGCTACAATAGTAAGAATATTCTTATTCTTAGCAGTTCTAGGTGTTGTTTCTCTTGGAAATCAACTTGGTGCAGAAAACCCAGCAGCAGATGCTTTTAAAATTGCAGCAGGAACTGTTGGATATAAAATATTTGGTTTAGTATTCTTAGCAGCTGCTTTAACTTCTATTGTTGGTGCTGCTTATACAAGTGTATCTTTCTTAAAAACCTTCTTTAAAATTGTTAAAGATTATGAAAATTTATTTATAATAGCTTTTATAGTCGTATCAACTTTAATACTTATTTTCTTAGGTAAACCAGCAAAGTTACTTGTTCTTGCAGGTTCATTAAATGGACTTATTCTACCTATTACTTTGGCAATTACTTTAATAGCTAGCAAAAAGCAAGATATTGTTGGAAAATATAAACACTCAAATGTTTTATTCTTCTTGGGTTGGATTGTTGTGCTTGTAGCTGCATATATAGGAGTGAAATCTCTATCAAAATTAGCAGAATTATTTGCTTAATAGAGATATGGAGGTAGTTAAAATGGAAAATTCAATAAAATTTTTATTTTCTGGAGATTCAGCCTTAGTAATAGAATTTGGAAATGAAATCTCTGTTGATATAAATAAGAAAATTAGAAAAATGATGGATAATATAAAAAAAGAAAATATAGATGGAATTATTGAACTTGTTCCTACCTATTGTTCTTTACTTGTAAATTATGATGTTTTAAAAATTGATTATAAAAGTTTAGTTGAAAAATTAAAAACTCTTTTAAATGATGACAATGAATCTGTTGAAGATGAAGAAGTTACTTTAATAGAAATTCCTACCTTATACAATGATGAATGTGGACCTGATTTAGCTTATGTAGCAGAATATAATAAACTTTCAAAAGAAGAAGTTATTAAAATTCACACAGGAACTGATTATTTAGTTTATATGCTTGGGTTTATGCCAGGTTTTACTTACTTAGGTGGAATGTCAGAAAAAATTGCAACTCCTAGACTAGAAAGTCCAAGGTTACAAATTTATCCAGGCTCTGTTGGAATAGCAGGTAAACAGACTGGTATGTATCCTTCAATGTCCCCTGGTGGTTGGAGAATCATTGGTAGAACTCCATTAAAATTATATAATCCTGATAGTGAAATTCCTGTCTATATTAGCTCTGGGGATTACATAAGATATGTTTCTATTTCAGAAGAAAAATATAATAATATTCTAAAAAAAGTAGAAAATAATGAATATAAATTAAATATTTGTAAAGTTAAGAGAGGTGAGCTAAATGCCTAGTATAAAAGTTCACAAACCTGGATTATGTACAACTGTTCAAGATATTGGAAGAATTGGTTATCAACAATTTGGAATACCTGTATCTGGTGTTATGGATGAATTTGCTTTTACAGTAGCTAATTATCTTGTTGAAAGTGATAAAAATAATGCAGTCTTAGAAATACCTTTTTTAGGACCTACATTAGAATTTGACTTTGATGTAACAATAGCTATAACTGGTGCAGATATTCAGCCAAAAATAAATAATCAAGATATTAAAATGTGGCAGTCTATAAATATTAAAAGGGGAGATACTCTTTCTTTTGGTAGATTAAAAACTGGAATAAGAGCCTATTTAGCTTTCTCTGCTGAAATAGATGTTCCTGTTGTTATGGGAAGCAAATCTACACTTTTAAAATCTAAGTTAGGTGGTTTTGATGGTAGACAGTTAAAAATAGGAGATATTATTAACTTTAAAAATGTTAAAGTTGTTTCTAAGAAAAATATTTTAGATAAAAAATATATTCCTGAATACAAACATAATCAAAGTATTAGAATAATCTTAGGACCACAAGATAATTATTTTGATGAAAATTCTATAAAGACTTTGCTTGAAAATAAATACCAAGTTACAAAAGATGCTGATAGAATGGGAATGAGATTATCAGGCGAAGTTATAAAACATAAGGATAAGGCTGATATAATATCTGATGCAGCAGTTTTTGGTTCTATACAAGTTCCAGGTAATGGACAACCAATAATTTTATTAGCTGATAGACAAACGACAGGAGGTTACACTAAAATTGCCACTGTTATAAAGGCTGATTTACCTAAACTTGCTCAGATGGTTCCTAATGATACTATTGAATTTAGTCTTGTAAATATTGAAGAAGCACAAAAAGAATATAAAGAATTTTATAAGATTTTAGATGAAATAAAAGAATCATTTGTAGTTAAGCCAAAAGTTTACACAGAAAAACAGTTATATGTAATAAAAAAATTATTTGGAAATAGAAGAAAATAAAAAATTACTGCACCCTTTATTTTATACTGACTAAGGGTGCAGTTTATTTGTACTAATATATATTTTAAAGTATAATAAAAATAAAAAACTAAGGTGAAAATATGAATGTAAAACAAGTAGCAATAAATTTAATATCACAGGTAGATAAAGGTGCTTATTCAAATATAGCTTTAAATGAAACTTTTAAAACTTTGGATATAAATTCAAAAGAAAAAGCATTTATAACAGAAATATTTTATGGGGTTCTTAGAAATAAAAAATTTTTAGACTATATAATAGAAAGATATACCAAAGAAATAAAAAAAGAATGGATAAGAAATCTTTTAAGAATTTCTATCTATCAAATCACATTTATGAATAGTGATGACAAAGGTGTAGTTTGGGAAGCAACTGAACTTGTTAAGAAAAAATATGGAATGACTATTTCAAAATTTATAAATGGTACTCTAAGAAATTATTTAAGAAATAAAGACACTGAATTAAAAAGGTTAGATGATGAAAAAAATTACGAAGTTTTGTATTCTATTCCAAAGTGGTTTTATGATACATTAGAAAAACAATATGGAGATAATAATTTAAAAAAGGCTATCACAAGTTTAAAGAAAATTCCTTATTTATCAGTAAGAGTAAATAAATTAAAATATTCAGAGGAAGAGTTTGAAGAATTTTTAAAAGAAAAAGATATTCAAATTATTAAGAAAGTTGATACAGTATATTATGTAAATTCAGGTTTAATAATAATTTCAGAAGAATTTAAAACAGGTAAGATAATTGCCCAAGATGCTTCATCATATCTGGCTGCTAAAAATTTAAGTGTAATGCCAAATGAATTAGTTTTAGATATCTGTGCAGCACCTGGTGGAAAAACTGCTGTTCTTGCTGAACAAATGGAAAACAAAGGTGAAATTATTGCAATAGATATTCATCAACATAAAATTAAACTTATTGAAACCAATATGAAAAAACTAGGAATAGATATAGTTAAAGCTATTGTAATGGATGCTAGAAATGTTAATAAACAAGGTAGAAAGTTTGATAAAATCCTAGTTGATGTACCTTGTAGTGGCTATGGTGTTATAAGAAAGAAACCTGAAATTCTATATTCTAAAAATAGAGAAAATATTGAAGAATTAGCAAAATTACAATTAGAGATTTTAAATTCAGCAGCAGATATATTAAAAGATGGTGGAGAATTGATTTATAGCACTTGCACTATAACTGACAAAGAAAATACTGATAATATTGAAAAATTTTTAAAAGAAAGAAAAGAATTTAAAGTTGAAAAATTGTATATTCCTGAAAATATTTCAGGAGATTATGATAAACTTGGTGGTTTTTGTATAAATTATAAGGAAGAAATTATGGATAATTTTTATATTATAAAATTGAAAAAGGGAGAAAAATGTTAGAAGAGTTAAAAGAGGCAAATGAATATATTTCATCAAAAATTGATAAGTACAAAAATGCGAATTTATTGATAAAAGAGATAGAAAAAGATGCAGAAATAAATAATGTTCCTATAATAAGTAAAGAAATTAGAGAATATTTAAAGTTTATTATAAGGACTAATAAAAATATTAAAAATATTTTAGAAATTGGAACGGCAACAGGTTATTCTGGAATTATTATGTCAGAGGAAATCCAAGATAGAAATGGAAGTTTAACAACAATAGAAATTGATAGAGATAGATTTAAAATAGCTCAATCCAATTTTGAAAAATCTAATTTAAAAGTAATAAATCAAATTTTAGGAGATGCCACAGAAGAAATAGAAAAATTAAATAAAAATTTTGACTTTATTTTTATTGATGCAGCTAAGGGACAGTATAAAAAATTTTTTGAAGATTCTTATAAACTTTTAAATGAAGGTGGAATAGTATTTATTGATAATATATTATTTAGAGGTTACTTATATAAAGAAAGTCCTAAAAGATTTAAAACAATAGTTAAAAGACTGAATGAATTTATAGATTATATTTATGAAAATTTTGACTCAGTTACTTTGTTACCTATTTCAGATGGTGTTATGTTAGTTAGTAAAATTATCTAAAAAATTATAATCAGTTTTCTAGTTATTAGCAATAGTTATAGAGAAATAGCAAAAAATTTATTATAAAAAAATTTTTAAACTATTTTATAACTTTCACTGTCAAATAGATATACAGATAAAATTGATAAAATACCCCCCCTAATAATGAGCAGAATAACATCGTAAATCCGATTGTTATAACTACTCATTTTTATTTTTTATTTTTAATTAACATTTAAAATGTCTAACACAACTTTAAATGAGAAGTTTTATTATAAAAAAATTTTTTTAAACTATTTTATAACTTTCACTGTCAAATAAGTATACAGATGAAAATTGATAAAATACCCCCCTAACAATGAGTAGAATAACATCGTAAATCCGATTGTTATAACTACTCATTTTATTTTTAAAAATTTTTTAAACTTTAATTAATGTTTAAAAGTCCAACACAGTATAAATTTATTTTTTTAATATATTATTCATAAAAAAATAGACAATATTATTTATAAAAAATGAGGAGGAAATATGCTAAGAAAATATTTAAAATGGGTAATACTTGTAATTGTATTAATCTTAGGAGTAGTTTACTACTCTTTTTTTAGAAAAAAGGATGATGGAGTTAAATACTTAACAGAAACAGTAAAGAGAAGTGATATTTCTCAAACAATAGTTGCATCAGGGACGGTAAGAAGTAATGACAGAGTTGAGGTAGGTGCACAGGTTTCAGGTAAAATTACAAAAATTAATGTAGTTTTAGGGCAAGAAGTAAAAAAAGGAGATTTACTTGCAACAATAGATTCATTGACACAAAATAATAATTTAGATGAAGCTAAATCAAAGTTAAAAGTTTATCAAGCTCAAAGAAAAAGTGCTAGTGTAAAATATCAAGTAGCTCAATCAAAATTTAACAGAATTTCAAAACTTTACCAAATGAACTCTATTTCACAAGATGATTATGAAACTGCAAAAGAAGAATTAGAAGTTGCAAAGGCAAGTGTAACTGAATATGATGAATTGATTGCACAAGCATCTATATCTGTAAAGACTGCTGAAACAAATTTATCATATACATCAATAACTTCACCAATAGATGGAGTTGTAATATCTATTCCAGTATCTGAGGGACAAACAGTAAATAGTAATCAATCTGCTCCAACAATAGTACAGGTTGCTGATTTATCTAAGATGTTAATTAAGGCAGAGGTTGCAGAGGGCGATATAACAAAAGTCAAAAAGGGAATGGAAGTTGAGGTTGCAACAGTTGCTAATCCAGATAAAACATACAAATCAACTGTACAATCAGTAGATTATGCAACTTCAACATTGACAGATAATGAATACAGTGAGTCAGTAAGTAATACTTCAGCAGTTTATTATTATGCAAATATTATTTTAGATAATAAAGATGGAAATTTAAGAATAGGAATGACAACAACAAACACTATTACTATAAATTCAGTTAAAAATGTTTTATCTGTTCCTGTGGTAGCAGTTCAGAAAGTAAATGGTAAATCAGTGGTGAAAGTTGTAAAAGATAAAGAAAAAAATATAATAGAAGAAAGAGAAGTTACAACTGGAATACAAGATGGGCTTTCAATTGAAATAAAAAGTGGTTTATCAGAAGGAGAAGAAGTCGTTGTAACTCAGTTAAATGGAACAGATGGTTTGGATAGTCTTCCTCAAAGAAGAATGTAAATGAGGAGGTAAAAATGAAAAATACTAAAAATATTATAGAAATACAGAATATCAATAAATATTTTGGTGAGGGAGAAAACAGAGTACATATTTTAAAAAATATCTCCCTTAGCATTGAAAAAGGGGATTTTGTTTCTATCATAGGACAATCTGGTTCTGGTAAATCAACACTTATGAATATTATAGGTTGTTTAGATAAAGCTACTTCTGGAAAATACTATATTGATGGAGAAGATATAAGTGATTTTACTCCTGATGAGTTATCTGAACTTAGAAAAAGAAAATTTGGTTTTATCTTCCAAAGATACCATTTATTATCTTCATTAAATGCACAAGAAAATGTAGCTTTACCTGCTATATATGCTGGTGTAGACCATGATAATAGAATGGAAAGAGCAAAGAAATTATTAGAAAAATTAGAACTTTCTAATAAATTAAAAAATAAACCTAATCAATTATCTGGTGGACAACAACAAAGAGTTTCAATAGCAAGAGCCTTAATGAATGGTGGAGAAATAATTTTAGCAGATGAACCAACAGGGGCACTTGATTCTAAAAGTGGTATAATGGTAATGGAAATTTTAAATCAATTACATGAAGAAGGTCATACAATTATTTTAGTAACCCATGATAAAGGTATTGCTAGTCAAGCAAATAGAATTATAGAAATAAAAGATGGTGAAATTTTTAATGATACAAGACAGAAAGAAATAAAAAAAGAATTGCAAGAAGATAAAAAGAGTATAAATAATTTAAAGAAAAATAAATTTCAAGTTGCAAAGGATCAATTTTTTGAATCTTTTAATATGTCTGTATCTGCAATAATTGCTCATAAAATACGTTCACTTTTGACTATGCTTGGAATTATAATAGGTATTGCTTCCATTGTTTGTGTTGTAGCAATAGGAAATGGTTCTCAACAAAAAGTTTTAGAAAATATTAGCTCCTTAGGGACTAATACTATGGATATATTTAATGGTGAAGGAATGGGAAGTCGTTTCTCCAACAGAATTAAAAGTTTATCAACAACTGATGTAGATATTTTAGAAAAACAAAGTTATGTTGATAGTGTAACTCCTAATAGCACAAGCTCTGGTACTATTGTTTACCAAAATAAATCATTTTCAGGAAATTTAAAAGGAGTTGGAGCAGATTATTTTGATGTAAGAGGTGTAAAAATAACTGATGGTAGAGCATTTTCAAAAGATGATGAACAAAATTTAAGTTCAGTGGCTTTAATAGATGAAAATACACAAAAATCTTTGTTTGGAGAAAATGAAAATCCAATAGGAAAAGTTATTTTATTCAATAAAAAACCTGTAAAAATCATAGGGACTGTTGAATTAAGTAATGTAATTGGTTTAAATAGTAGTGAACTTAATGTATTTGCTCCCTATACTATGGTAATGAATAAAGTCAGTGGTGAAAAATACATAGGCTCAATCACTGTGAAAGTAAAAAACGATATTGATTCACAGGTTGCTCAAAAAAGTATAACTGATTTATTAAAAGCAAAACATGGGAAAAAAGATTTCTTTATTATGAATACAGATACACTTAAAAAGACTATTGAAAGTACAACAGGTACTATGAAGATATTAATTTCTTCAATAGCAGTAATTTCACTTGTTGTTGGTGGAATAGGTGTTATGAATATAATGCTTGTGTCTGTAACTGAAAGAACAAAGGAAATTGGTATAAGAATGGCAATAGGTGCAAAAGAAAAAAATATATTACAACAATTTTTATTGGAAGCAGTTTTAATATGTTTTATAGGAGGTATTGTTGGAATAGTTTTATCACTTTTAATAGGTTGGGGATTCAATTCAATTTCAAAAAGTTTTTCAATGATATTTTCAGGGTTCTCAATAGTAATGGCAGTTTTATTTTCTACTCTTGTTGGGGTTATATTTGGATACATGCCAGCTAAGAATGCAGCAAAACTTGACCCTATTGAAGCATTATCAAGAGAATAATATTAGAAAATAGTTTTAAATAGCAATAAAAAATAAGTGAGTTACATTCCAAATTTTAGAATAAAAATTAAATAGAATGAGCCGAGCAAATCTCGGCATGTTTGAAGTCAACTTGTTGACAAGTTTGCCGAATTTGCAGCGAATTCTTAATTTTTATTCGTTAAGAAATTTGGCTAGTAACGAACTATTTTTTAGCTAATTAACAAAAATGAAAGGAAAGAATTTATGAAAAAAATAATTATAGTTATAACATTATTAAGTACAATGGCTTGTACTAACACAAATATAAATAATTCATATAAACAAAGTAAAGAGGAATTTCAAGTTTACCAAGAAATTTCAAGTAATTACAAAATAGATAAGGAATGGTGGAAAGAATATAATAATTCTGAATTAAATAATATAATGAATATTGCTCTAAAAAATAATAGTGATTTAAAAAAAGCAGCAATAAATGTTAATAAAGCTTTATACCAAGCAAACTTATTAGGTGCAGATTTAGTCCCTAGTTTTTCATCAAGTTTAGGTTCATCTGCTTCAAAAAATATAAAAACAGGAGGAAGTTCTGCTATAAAACATTCTGCTAGTATCTCTTTAAATTATGAAATAGATTTATGGAGAAAGTTATCTAATGCAAAAAATGCACAAGAATGGGAATATCAAGCAACAACAGAAGATTTGGAAGCAGCAAAACTTTCTTTGATTAATAATGTGGTGAATACATATTTTAATATAGTTTACTTAAATGATGCTATCTCTATTTTGAATGATAAGATTGAGCAATATGAAAAAATAAACACTGTTATGAAGAATAAATATCAATATGGTGTAAACAGTGAATTAGAATATTTACAATCTGAACAATCCTTAACAAATTTAAAAAATACTCTTTTGACTTATCAAAATGAAAAAACTGAACAAGAACAGACTTTAAGAGATTTATTAAATTTAAAACCAGAAGAAAATATAGAAATTAAAGCTAAAAATTTATTATCAATTAAAGATATAGGTGTTAATTTAGATGTACCTATATCTGTGATAGCAAATAGACCAGATGTAAAGGCTTATGAATATAGATTATCTAAGGCTTTTAAAGATGTAAAAGCAACACAGGCTAAACTATATCCAAGTGTAACTATACAATCTACTTTATCTTCAAGTGGAAATAAAGTTGATAATGCTTTAAATGTTCCTATTGGACTTGCGAGTATAAATATTAGTTTGCCTTTCTTAAATTGGAATACTTTGAAGTGGAATATAAAAATAGATGAGGCTAGTTATGAAAGTGCAAGAGTTGACTTTGAAAAATCAATAGTAAGTTCTTTAAATGAAATAGATACTTATTATAAATCTTACCAAAAAGCTAATTCTAGTTATGCTTTACAAGAGAAAAACTTAAAATCTCAAAAAGAAATAACAAAACATTATAAAAACAGATATGATAATGGAAATGTTGAATTTAAAAGTTGGTTAGAAGCTCTTGTAAATGAAAAAGATTCTGAACTAAATTTGTTAAAAGCTAAGTTTGATATAATACAGGCTGAAAATAAAATTTATCAAGCTATGGGTGGAAAAGCTAAATAAATTATATAAAGAAGGACTGTTGCAGAATATTTGTAACAGTCCTTTTTTATGTTATTCTCTTTTTAAATAAATTTTTCCAGTATTATAAACTTTACCTTTTGTTTCAACTCTTCCTAAATCAATAGCTAATTCTTCAGGAACATCTTTTTCTAAATAAATATCTACATTTTTTCCATAAATTCCTTTATCAAATTTACTTTCAAGATTTTCCACAGTTTTCAAAATAGTTATTTTATTTCCATTATTATCAGTGATTACTGGAGTATCTAACAATTTAAATGTTTTGTTATATTCTGGATCCCAGTAATGTCTTGATCCTTTATGTACATCTTGTCTTGCTACTACAATAGTTATTGTATTTTTTTCAGTTTTTCTAATTTGTATATAAATTTTCCCGCCTTGTTTTTCAATATTTTCATATGCTTCTGTCAAGTAAACAATACTATCTTTATCATAATGACCTTTTATTCCTGTTCCCTCAGTTTTTACTATACGATAATATTGCATACAAGAACTTAATAACAAAATTAAAAATAAAGCACATAAAATTTTTTTCATAATAATCCCTCCATTTATTTTTTACAAATAGTTAGTAATTATTATAAATCTAACATATATTTTTTATTTTATCAAAGCTTATTTATTTTTTAAATATTCAGCAATAGCTGCAACATCTTTATCTCCACGACCAGAAATATTTACAATGATAATTTTATCTTTATCAAGTTTAGGAGCTCTTTTAATAACTTCTGCCAAAGCATGAGAACTTTCAATAGCAGGGATAATTCCTTCTTTTTTAGTTAGTAATAAAAGTGCATTAACTGCTTCATCATCAGTTACAGATACATATTCTGCCCTTTTACTATCTCTTAAAAAAGCATGTTCTGGACCAATTCCTGGATAATCTAAACCAGGAGATATTGAATAAACTGGTTTTACAGAACCATCTTCATTAAACAGTGCATAAGTTTTCATTCCGTCTAAAACACCCACTGTTCCCAATGTAAGAGTTGCTGCATGTCTATCAGTATTTAGCCCTTTACCTGCTGCTTCAACTCCAACTAATTTTACATTTTTATCAGGTATAAATTCTGCAAATGCACCAATAGCATTAGAACCTCCACCTACACAAGCAATTACCATATCAGGTAAACGATTTTCCTTTTCTAAAATTTGTCTACGAGCTTCTTGACTGATAACTCTTTGAAAATCTTTAACCATACTTGGATAAGGATGAGGACCAACAGCAGAACCAAGTACATAGAAAGTATCATCTATATTATTTATCCATGCTTCAAATGCAGCATCAACAGCTTCTTTTAATGTTCTCTCTCCTTCTTCAACAGAATGAACAGTTGCTCCCAACATTTCCATACGAAAAACATTTAATCTTTGTCTTTCTACATCTAATGCTCCCATATAAATATCACATTGCATTCCAAATTTTGCAGCAGCTGCAGCAGTAGCAACTCCATGTTGTCCTGCACCTGTTTCTGCAATAACTTTTTTCTTGCCCATTCTTTTTGCAAGTAAAATTTGTCCTATAACATTATTTAATTTATGAGCACCTAAATGGTTTAAATCTTCACGCTTTAAATAAATTTTTGCTCCACCTAAATAGTTTGTTAGGCTTTCAGCAAAGTATAAAGGTGTTTCTCTACCTGAATAATCTTTTAAATAATGATGATATTCTTTTAAAAATTCTTCATCATCTTTATATTTATTGTATGCCTCTTCTAATTTATCTAATGCTTTTTGTACTACTTCTGGAACATAACTCCCACCAAATTCTCCAAAATAACCTTTTTTGTTTTCTGTTGTCATAATTTTTTCCTCCTAGATTTTTATTTTAATAATATAAAACTCTAAAAAGAAAAGCCACATAGTTAATCAATTTACCATGCAGCTTTTATCCATATATATTAAGGATTTCTATATCGCTGACATAGATACTTTTTAGAGTACACTAAAAGTTGTATCTATGCCTAAAACATACACACAACTTTACCTATGCCAGTTTTGCCAATATCTCATAGTTGTTGTTAGTATTTGTTTCATTGCGACTTCCTCCTTTTGATTTAAAATTTTCATTAGTATACACAATTTATAAAAAAATTGCAAGAAAAATTTTAGAAATTTTTTAAATATTTTCATTTTCTAAAAGTATAAGAACTTTCTTTAGGTTATCATTTAGTTTATTTTTTTCTTTTAATAATATTAAAAAATTTTTTAAAGGTTTCTTTAAGGGTAAATCCATTCTTGAATAAGCAAATTCTAGTAAATTATCAGGGATTTCATAATAAACCTCAGCAATACTACAAGCCATACAGGCAATAGTATCTGTATCACCGCCTGCAAAAAGTGCAGTTCTTAAAACATCTTCAAAATCTTTTCCTTCTAAAAATGCTTGGATAGCAACAGGTACTGTAATTTGAGAGCTTGTTCCATAATTACTTTCTTCTTCAACAACTTGTGAGATAGGTTTTAAAATATATTCAAACTTTTCTTCAATATATTTTTTAATTTCATCTTTACTTTTCTTTTGACTTGCTAAATAAATTGCAGAAGCAATAGCACAAGCACCTTTAATTCCTTCTGAATGATTATGTGATACAGAAGCTGTAATTTCAGCATATTTATTTACATCTTCAAGATTATCATATAGCCAAGCAACAGATGAAACTCTCATACCTGAACCATTTCCAAAACTATTATATGGCTTAGGGTTTTCTTCTCTTAACCAATGACTAAATTGTTTCCCATAACGAGAATAGGGGTAAATTTTCCCAAGTCTCTGCATTTCCTTTATTAATTCTTTTTGAATAATTGAAATTTCTTTTTCTTGATAAGTATTAACCAAGGCTTGTCCAACTGCAATAGTCATTATAGTATCATCTGTACATATACTATAAGGTGTAAATAATTCAAAATTTTTACTTTTAGCCTTTTTTATTTTTCCTTCATAAAAACTTCCAATAACATCTCCAATTATTGCTCCTATCATTTTTTCCTCCTAATCTAATAAATTCTTTGTAGCACTTTTTTGAAAGTAAATATATATCTTCTTTCTTTAAAGGTTTTACTAAAATCCTTCTTGCATCTATATATCTATAACTATCTTTTGGTAACATTTTTATAAAAGTATTATATTCAACTGAATGAGATAAGAAATACTTATTTTGTGTATCTTTAATTGATAAAGCAAAATCTATTTTATATTGTGACTTTTCTGACAAGTTTCTATTAAAAAAATCAAGATTTGGGTTTAAAAATAGAATAACTTCTTTATTTTCATAGATAGTATATGAGACACTTTTTAATTCCTTTCTTTCAAATCTTTCAGCCTCCTTTTCATCTAATTCCTTTTTTATCATATGAACTGTTTGCTCAAAAGTCTTAATTTGATCTTTTGATTTTTTAATTTTTTCTACTATCTCTTTATTAAAAAAAATATAATTTATATTTGTATCAATAAATGCTGAAATATGTTTACTTAAATAATTTAAACCAGCAAGTATACTTTTATCATAAGAATATTTTTCTATATTTTCTCTTGTATAGATTTCTCCATCTTCAGTTCTTATATCTGTATTCAACATTTTAGATAATTTTATTATATATTTTATAGCTTCTTCCCAATCTTTTCTAGCACAAGGACTAAAGGTTCTAACACCATAATTAGAAGAAAATCTATCATAAAATACTTCAAAACCTCTAATACAATTTTTTTTCCATATTCTTACTGCCCCTACTACAGATAATGGATATTCAAGTAATTCTTCATCCATATCAAGTCTTTCATTATTTTCCTCATAATTATTAATTTTTTTTCTTTCATCTGAATAATTTTTCTTATCAAAAAATATAGCATCTATTATTTCTTGACTTAAAAAATATGGATGGTTATTTCCTACATTTATACGAGAGAGAATTTTGTAATCTTCCTTCTCATCTTTTATTTCTAAATCTTTATTATAGTCTTCAACTTTTTTATCAAAGTCTACATCATAATCTGGAATATCTTGAAATTTAAAACTATCAAATTCACCTGTAAGCTTTAAAATTTTTTTTATACTTATTTTCTTGCTACTATTCAATAGAAATATTTCACTCATATTTCCCCCTAAAAGTTTTTACAAAACGAAATCCAATATCCATACAAGATCTTATTGAAGGATATGAAAAAATAAATGGATAAAAATCCTCAGGATCGGAATAGAAAGACCCACCCATTATTACCTTATACATATTGTCAAAAGTACTCCCTTTTTCTTCTTTAAAATTATTAAATTCATACCTTTGATTATGACACCATTCATATACATTTCCTATACAATCAAAAATTCCAAGCTCATTTGGTATTTTTTCAGCAATATTATGAGTGGTAAGAAGTGAATTATAGCGATACCAAGCAATTTGATCTAAATTATCACTTTTATGAAAAATATGACCAAATGTTCCTTTATTGATAGCTTTTTGACCACCTCCAGCAAACCACTCCCATTCTATTGAAGTTGGAAGCCTATATCCTTCTGTTTTACTAAAATCTCCTATTTTTCCATTTTTATCTATTAAAAAATCTTCATAATAATTGATACTTTTTTCATCATCTAATTGATTTATATACAATTTTGCACTTTTTATTTGACTTAAATCATAAACGGGTTTTAATCCTTCTAATTCACTTAATTTATTACAGAATTGTAGTGTGTGCCACCAAGTAATATTTTCAACTGGCTTCATTCCTAGAATATCTTCTACTATACTTGGATTTCTTCCCATTATATCTGTCCATAATTTTTGTGTAACTAGATACTTTGAAACTTCTAAATCAAAAGTTTCAACCTCTATATTGTTGTTCTCATAAAGTTTATATTTTCCACCTTTTACAAAAACCATATCTTTTCTCATGCAATTCCTCCAATATTATTTGTATAAATCTAATATTTTTTGAAAATCTTTTTTTAATTCCTCTCTTAATGAAATAGGTTCTAAAATTTCAACTTCTGCATAAAATTGAGGAAAATAAACTTTTGCCATCTTTTCACTACATTGAAAAGTATAAATATCATTTTCTTTTGAAATTAGTCTAGGTCTATTAACTAAAGCTTTTTCATATCTTTTTACCCCTCTTTCAGTAAATCTTACTTTTACTTTTTTATTAAAAGATAAAAATGGATCAAATGACTCTTTGACATTTTTTATGTAAAGACTATCCTTTCTTTCTAACTCAATATCTAAAATTTTTATATCCTTAATTTCAGAAACTCTAAATGCTCTATAATCATTGGCTACTTCACAATAACAAAATAGATAAGATCTTTCTTCTTTATTAGCAATGCAAATATGATATGGATTTACTGTTCTTATTTTAGAATGATATTCAATAATAATTTTCCTATTAAATTTAATAGCATTTTCTATATCTTCAAAATTTCTATTGAATATAATTCGTTCTCTTATATATCTTAAATTATTAATATAAGTGAAATATATATTTCTAAAATACTCACCCTCTTTTTCAAGTTTCTTCTCTTTTTTTAACTGTTCTAATATTTTTTCATTAGTTTTTGATAAATTAAATTGTACTCTTTCAGAAGAATTAGTTTTAAAATCAAGTTTTCCTAATATAGTTTTTCCCAAATAATAACTTAAGATTTTATTTCCTAATTCACCCAATTTTAATCTAAAATATTCCATATCACCAACTAAAATCTCGTACATAAAACTTGGTATAACAAAACCTACTTTTTTCATTTATTCACCTCATTATTATTTCATATATCAATAGAATACAACTTTTTTTTATATTCTTCAAGGAATGGTAAAATTTTATTTTAGTTCCCTAAAATAAAAGTAAGAATTTAGAAATATATTGGTATTAATAAGTAAAAGAATATGAGTATTTATAAAAATCATTCCCTTCACTTGAACTAAACTTATGAAGAGTATTAATTTTGATTGAAATACAATATTTTTTTAGATATAATATAGGAAATAATATTATTGGAGGGGATTATTAATGAGTAGAGTTTGGAGATTACATACTAAACCAAAAGTTAGTGTAAAAAATAAGTTAGAAGATAAAGTAGCAGATGAAATTATGAAAAGAAAAATTGTTGCTATTGGTTGGACACTAAGGGAAGATATTTATAATGAACTAACAAATGAAGATAAAATTAAATTAGAAGAAAGTGAAAATTCTATAAAGAGTGATTTTGAAAAATATAAAGAAATTATTGAAAAAAATAGTTATGAAACAATAAGAGGTGAAAAGAAAAACTTTTTTAATGGAAAAGTAAATGCTAATCTTATTAGACTAAATAACTTAGAAAAAGATGATTTAATTTGGATACGTTCAAAAGGAAAATACTATTTAGGAAGAGTTACAGAAAAAAGTCATTATTTATATGCTTATAGAGATAGTCAAAAAAATAGTGATATTTTAAAGTTAGGAATTAATAATCAGTTTACTGATATAGAATGGTATGAAGTAGGAAGTGAAAGTGATATTCCAGGACGTATTTTAGTGGCTTTTTATCAAAAGGAAACATTGATAGAAATTGATAAAAAATCTGTAGTTGCAATTTCTCAAATAATATATAATAAAAAAGATAAGTATTATAATATAAACAATAAAATAAAAAACAATAAAGAAAATTTCTATGACCTACTTTCACCTTATGATTGTGAAGATTTATTATACTTTTATCTTTACCATAAATTTAAATATGTAGTTATTCCTAGTACTAATAAAACTAATACTCAAAATTATGAATTTGAAATGGTTAATTCTGAAAATCGTAATGAAAAAATATGTATTCAAGTAAAAAATGGGTACAGTAAAGGAAGCGATTTATATTTAGAGAACTTTAAAGAGAGGGATGGAATAGTTTATCTTCTTACAACAGCTGGAAATATTTATAATACAAAAAAAATGAAAAAACTTATACAAATAGATTTTAAGCAAAATTATGAATTTGAAGAAATAGGAAGTACTGAAAATAATAAGAAAATCTATGCTGTAAATCCAGAAGCCCTTTATGAATTTGCTAAAAGAGCGTATAAAGATAAAACTATTTTAATGCCACAATCAATTTTACAATGGTTTGAATATTTAGAATAAGAAAAGGAGTAGCTATGTCTAATATAATTGCAGTTATATGGGATTTTGATAAAACTTTAGTAGATGGCTATATGCAAGACCCAATTTTTGATAAATATGGTGAAGATGCTAAAAAATTTTGGGAAGAAGTTAATTCTTTGCCAGATAAATATTGGAATGAACAAAAAGTAAAAGTGAATAAGGATACTATTTATTTGAATCATTTTATAAATAAGACAAAAGAAGGTGTATTTAAGGGCTTAAATAATGATTTACTTTTTGAATTGGGAAAAAAATTAAAATTTTATAAGGGTATCCCTGAAATATTTGAAAAAACAAAAAAGATTGTTGAAGAAAATTCTATATTTCAAGAATATAACATAAAAGTAGAACATTATATTGTTAGTACAGGAATGAAAAATATGATAGAAGGCTCTATAATAAAAAAACATGTTGAGGGTATCTGGGGCTGTGAATTGATTCAAATAAAAAATAAAGATAATAATTGGGAAATCAGTGAAATAGGTTATACTATTGATAATACTTCAAAAACAAGAGCTATTTTTGAAATAAATAAAGGTATAAATAAAAATCCTGAATATGATGTTAATGCAAAAATTAAAGAAGGAAATAGAAGAGTTTTATTTAAAAATATGATATACATTGCAGATGGACCAAGTGATGTTCCAGCTTTTTCAGTAATAAAAAAAGGTGGAGGTTCAACCTTTGCTATTTACCCAAAATCTGATCAAAAGGCATTTAAACAAGTAGAAAAATTACGAGAAGATAACAGAGTTGATATGTATGCAGAAGCTGATTATTCAGAGGGGACTACAACATATATGTGGATTACCAATAAGATTGAAAAATTGGCTCAAAATATAGTAAATGAAGAAAAAAGTAAGCTAGAAGCTTCAATTTCTGATTCTCCTAAACATTTAAACTAAAATAGTTAAAGGAGCTACTATTTAGCTCCTTTACTTAGTATTTCTTCCACCTTATTTTGTAATTCCTCAACAGAATGTTTTCTACTTCTACCACATTCTTGGGCTTGTGCCTCACAAATTAAACATTTTCTAAAAGACTTTCTTGATAGTTTTTCAAAATTTATATCAATAACATCTATATCAAATAATCTTCCAAGTTCAGAGCTTTCTTCAATAGCAACAGTAATATTTTTTATTTTTTCTGCTTGACTGTCAACAGAAATAAATAATTCATTTCCTGTATTTTCATTAAGTTCTTGAATTTCTAAAATTGCTATGTTATTTTCTTTTAATTTTTCTAATATTAAAGTTTTTCCAATATCAAAAGCCTTTTTTATTTCATTATTTGTTTTAATTGGTCCTGGAATATTCATAGTGAAAGATATAACTGGTTTTTTGTATTTTCTTATCATTGCATTTTGAATAACTACTCTCTTTTCACGACAGTTCAAAATTTCATCAATTCCAACTTCTATACCTTGCATAAAAATCTCCTTTATTAATAATGAATTACATTATCTTGTGAACGAATTTTATCTATAATAGCTTTTGCTTCATCACTTAAAAAATAATTATAAGTAGTTTCTGGAACAAGATTTTTTAAATCTTCTAAATTCCCATTTTTTATTATTTGTCTAACTGTTGAGGCACTTATAACATTATCAGAATATTTTTTTCTAGGTACTACTATACACTCTATATTATTTTCTGGTAATTTTTTTAGCATAGTTTGATTATAAATATTTGTTACCAAACTATTAGGTTCTTCACCAACATAACGTCTATTGATATTTAAAACCTTAGCAATTTTAGTAAAAATTTTAATATCTAAATTTGCTTGACTTTCTATTACTGCAACTTCATCTTTTTGAAAATAGCTTGGAAATGTTGCACTGCTTATTATATAATCTCCTGTCTCATGATAATAGATATTTTTTAAATGTTTTGTTCCTTCAATAACAAGTTTTTTCCTAACTTCAAAAGGAACTAAACTACTATCATCACTTACTATAAATAGGTGTAATATATCATTTTCACTTGAAGCCTTTTCAACTAAATATTGATGTCCCAAAGTAAAAGGATTGGCATTCATAATAAGGGAAGCAATATTTTTTCCAACTTTTAAACCTTTTTTTAAATTATCTAAATAATCAGAAAAACCTGTTCTTTTATTTTCCATAAATACAATTTGATTTTCTATATTTATAATTTCAAAAAAACCTAAATCCCTAAAAAATTTCATAGATTTATTTTTAGTATATAGGAATAAATGAGTTAAACCTCTTGAAAATTCATAATCTACAAGATGAGTAACTATTTGATTCATTAAACCTTCTCCTTGATGAGAATTATCAACAGCAAGACATCTTAAAGTATTTTTAAAACAACTTCCAGTGGCGACAATATCCATATTATCATCAAACATAGCACAAGTATAATCTAAATTTTTATCTTTTCTAATTTCTTCTTTTGCTAGCAACTCATCTATTAATCTAAGGCTTCTTTTATCATTTGGATATATTTTTGAAATATACATTAGTCCCCCTTTTAAAAATTTATTTCTTTAAAAAAGTATAACATTAATTTTATTTATTGACAAAAAAATTAAATGATATACTATAATATTATAAGTAAAGATTAGAAAAATCATAGAAAATAACTAGGAGGAGAATTATGACTAAAAGAAAAATAAATATTTTTGATTATTCAACTGAGATTTTAAAAGCCTTATCAAAAGGAATACTTTTAACTGTAAAGGGTGATGAAAAGGTTAATTCCATGGTTATAAGTTGGGGACATCTTGGAATAGAATGGAATAAACCAATTTTTATTACTTATGTTAGAGAAAATAGATATACAAAAGCTATTTTAGATAAAACTTTGGACTTTACTATAAATATTGCACTTGATAAGATGGATACAAAAATATTTTCTATATGTGGGACAAAAAGTGGTAGAGATATAGATAAAATAAAAGAAGCAAATTTAACTCTTGTTGATTCTGAAATAGTATCTTCTCCTGCTGTAAAAGAATTACCAATTACTTTGGAATGTAAAGTTTTATACAAACAAAAACAAGTTTTAGAAAATTTACCTGATAATATAGTAAAAAGAGATTATCCACAAGATGTAGATGGAACTGCTGTTGGATCAAATAGAGATCCTCACACTGCTTACTATGGAGAAATTGTTGCAGCTTATATAATTGAAGAATGAATAAAGGGC
>UMEM01003863.1_pt1 | contig 58744 bp, 50 predicted proteins | sample 1964761 | NCBI WGS metagenome assembly UMEM01 (sample SAMEA4836021, study PRJEB28245) | human gut metagenome | biome: gut microbiome; material: fecal sample | place: Denmark | collected 2008 | reverse complement strand
CAACCAGACCGATACCAGCCACAGGCAGGCCAACGCTTTCCAATACCATTGCCAGCATAACCAGACCAGCGCCGGGAACACCGGCTGTGCCGATGGAAGCCAGTGTAGCTGTCAGTACGATGGTAATCATCTGACCCAGTGTCAGGTCAACACCGTAACAAGCGGCGATGAATACGGCACAGACGCCCTGATAGATGGCGGTACCGTCCATGTTGATGGTGCTGCCCAGAGGCAGTACGAAACCGGCTACTTCTCTGCGGGCCCCCAGTCTTTCCGCAGCTTCCATGGTGAAGGGCAGTGTGCCCACGGAGGAAGCGGAGGAGAATGCCATCATCATAGCGGGCATCATTTCCTTAAAGAATTTCAGAGGAGAAACGCCGCCCAGTGTCTTGATGGTGAAGGAATATACCACAACCATGTGTACGATATAGCCTACATATGCCACAGCCAGTACCATAATGAGGTTTGTCAGCAGCTTGGGCCCGTTTTCCGCGATAACGGGGCAGATCAGGCAGGCAACGCCGATGGGGGACAGCTTGATGATGAAGTCCATGACTTTCAGGAATACTTCATTGAAGCTTTCTACCACCTGACCGGCAAGGATGCCTTTTTCCCCAGCCAGCAGGATGCCGAAGCCCACAAACAGGGAAATGACAATAACCTGAAGCATGGAAGCCTCAGCCATGGGCTTCACAAAGTTGGAGGGGAAGATATTCACAATGGTATCCATGACGCTCTGGGCTTCTGCGGGGGTATAAGAAGCGCCGGAGGGATCCAGCACAACGAACAGGCCTTTGGACAGAGTTGCCAGAATCAGCGCCAGTGTAACAGCGAAAGCGGTGGTACACATGTAATAAATCAATGTTTTGCCGCCGATGGCACCTACACGGCGAATGTCCTTCATGGAGATGACGCCGGCCGCAATGGAGAACATAACAATGGGCACGACGATGAATTTCAACAGGTTCAGGAAAATGGTACCCCAGGGCTGGATATAAGCCTTCGCAAAGTCAACGCCGGTCATGCCGAACAGATTTGCGTTCATCAGCAGCAAACCTGCTGCGATACCGATGATCAGACCAATGAAGATCCAGAAAGCCAGAGGCATTTTTTTCTTTTGGCTCGTCAATGTAAACACTCCTTTTCTATTTGTATCTTTTTCTCATTGAATTTTTATCCGTTCCTTATTATAAAGATACAAGAAAACCTTGACAAGGATTTTTGACAAAAGAATGTGTATTTTTTTGTACTTTTTTTACAATTGAAGAAAATGATGTATGGATATTCATACAATGGGAAAAAATAGAATTTCTACATAATAGAAAAAGAGGCATGTCCAGCAGGCTTCCCTTAAGAAAACATTGGTTTTTCATTTCCTTGATTTCTTAAGGGAAACTGTGGCGGCTGTCATCACAAGAAAATTTTCTTCTGATGAAGCCCCCCAAAGGACATGACCTCTTTTTCCCAGAGTCTATCACAAATATTCATGGAGCCTTGCTGAGAGCCCCTCTGTCTGCAAGGGGGCGAGGCTCAGCCGGCTTTGCCGGCTGACTCGCCAGGTTTCTCATTGCCTGCAAACAGTGTTACGGGGTTATTGTTCTGCAAGCTTCTTGTATGCTTCGTATTTTTCTTTCGCCTTGTCAGCAGCTTCAGCCAGCAGCACTTTTGCTGTTTCGGGGAAGGTGCGAACCAGGGAAGCGTAACGAACTTCGCCCATGATGAAGTCGTTGTAATCCATGGAAGGTTCTTTGGAATCCAGGATGAAAGGATTCTTGCCTTCTTTCTTCAGATCGGGGTTGTAACGGTACAGGAACCAGTAGCCAGCATCCACTGCCAGTTTTGCTTCCAGCTGTGCGTTTGCCATGCCTTTGGAGATACCGTGGTTGATACAGGGCGCATAAGCGATGATCAGGGAAGGACCTTTGTAAGCTTCTGCTTCTTTCAGGGCTTTGATCAGCTGTGCAGGGTTTGCGCCCAGAGCAACCTGTGCAACGTAGATGTAGCCGTAGCTCATTGCCAGCATACCCAGGTCTTTCTTCACAGTTGCTTTACCGCCTGCTGCGAACTGTGCCACAGCGCCGATAGGTGTTGCTTTAGAGGACTGACCGCCTGTGTTGGAGTAAACTTCTGTGTCAACAACCAGTACGTTTACGTCTGCGCCGGAAGCCAGTACGTGATCCAGACCGCCGTAACCGATGTCGTATGCCCAGCCGTCGCCGCCGTACATCCACATGGATTTCTTGGTCAGGTGTTCTTTGTTGTCCATGATGAAGGCTTTCAGATCTGCTGCTTCGCCGCTTACGGAAACTTTTTCCAGAGCTGCCAGCAGAACTTTGGTGTCTTCTTTGCTTCTGTGACCGTCGTCATAGTTCGCGAACCATACGTCAGCCGCTGCTTTCAGATCTGCGTCGTCTACCAGAGCCAGCAGTTCTTTCAGCTTCATAGTTACGCGTTCTCTCTGCTGTTCTACTGCCAGAACCATACCCAGGGAGAATTCTGCGTTATTTTCAAACAGGGAGTTGCTCCATGCGGGGCCCCAGCCTTCTTTGTTTGTTGTGTAAGGTACGCAAGGTGCAGCAGCGCCCCAAGCCTGTGTACAGCCTGTTGCGTTTGCCAGATACATGCGGTCGCCGTAGAGCTGTGTCATCAGTTTTGCGTAAGCTGTTTCGCCGCAGCCTGCACATGCGCCAGAGAATTCCAGCAGAGGCTGTTCGAACTGAGAACCTTTTACGCTGTATTTGTCCATAGGGTTCTTCTTATCGGACAGAGCCAGAGAGAAGTCCCAGTTAGGCTGTTCGTGCATCTGTGTATCCAGAGGTTTCATTACCAGTGCTTTTTCTTTTGCGGGACATGCTGTTACGCAGACACCACAGCCCTGGCAGTCCAGAGGATCCACCTGGATGCGGAAACGATACTGAGCGATTTCGCCAGCGCCTTTTGCGGGTTCTGTTACATAGCCTTCGGGTGCGTTCTTCGCTTCTTCTTCTGTCAGCAGGAAAGGACGGATACATGCGTGAGGACATACGTAAGAACACTGGTTACACTGGATACATTTTGTTGCATCCCATTCAGGAACGTCGATGGCAACACCACGTTTTTCGTAAGCGGAAGTACCCAGAGGGACAGTACCGTCTTCTCTGCCAACGAATACGGATACGGGCAGGGAGTCGCCTTTCAGTGCGTTCATGGGAACCAGCAGTTTTTCAACGTATTCAGGCAGAACGCGTTTGATTTCTTCTTTGTCCACGTCTTTTGCGTCTTTCCAGCTTTCGGGAACGTCGATCTTCACCAGACCTGTCAGACCTGCGTCTACGGCCGCATAGTTCATGTTAACGACTTTTTCACCTTTTTTGCCGTAAGATTTTTCGATGGCTGCTTTCATGTAGCCAACTGCGTCATCAACGGGGATGATGTTTGCCAGTTTGAAGAATGCGGACTGCAGAACGGAGTTTGTTCTGTTGCCCAGACCGATTTCACGGCAGATTTCAACAGCGTCGATGGTATAGAAATTGATGTTGTTGTTTGCGATGTAACGTTTTACTTCAGCAGGCAGATGTTTTTCCAGTTCTTCGCCTTTCCAGCCGCAGTTCAGCAGGAAAGTACCGCCGGGTTTGATTTCGGAAACGATATCATATTTGGAGATGTAGGACTGGTTGTGGCATGCCACAAAGTCTGCTTTGAATACCAGATAGCTGGAGCGGATAGGCACATCACCGAAACGCAGGTGAGATTTTGTGATACCGCCGGATTTTTTGGTGTCATATTCAAAGTATGCCTGTGCGTATTTATCTGTATGGTCACCGATGATCTTGATGGAGTTTTTGTTCGCGCCAACAGTACCGTCGGAGCCCAGACCCCAGAATTTGCATGCGATTGTGCTTGCGTCTGTTACTTCGGGTTCTGCGCCAACTTCGATGGATGTCATGGAAACGTCGTCAATGATACCAACGGTGAAGTGGTTTTTCTTTTCGCCTTTCATGTTGTCAAAGACAGCAACAACCTGTGCGGGGGTTACGTCTTTGGAGGACAGACCGTATCTGCCTGCCAGTACCAGAGGAGTTCTGCCTGCTTCTGTCAGTGCGGAACATACATCCTGATACAGAGGTTCGCCCAGTGCGCCGGGTTCTTTTGTTCTGTCCAGAACGGTAACGATCTTAGCTGTTTCAGGCAGTGCGCCCAGGAAATGTTTCAGGGAGAAAGGACGGTACAGGTGAACCTGCAGGAAACCAACCTTTTCGCCTTTTGCTGTCAGGTGTTCTACAACTTCCTGTGCTGCGCCTGTGATGGAGCCCATAGCGATCAGAACGTGTTCTGCGTCGGGTGCGCCGAAGTAGTTGAACAGCTGATAGTTTCTGCCTGTGATTTTGTTGATTTCGTGCATGTAGTTTTCCACGATTTCAGGCAGACGTGTATAGAAAGGTGTCTGTGCTTCTCTGTTCTGGAAGAATACGTCAGGGTTCTGTACGGTAGAACGCTGTACGGGATGTTCAGGGTTCAGCGCGTTTTTGCGGAATTTGCGCAGTGCGTCTTCATCCAGCAGTTTTGCGATGTCTTCGTAGTCCATAACTTCGATTTTCTGCAGTTCGTGAGAAGTACGGAAGCCGTCGAAGAAATGCATGAAAGGTACGCTGCCTTTGATGGCTGCCAGGTGTGCTACGCCGCCCAGGTCCATAACTTCCTGTACGGAAGCGGAGGAAAGCATTGCCACACCAATCTGACGACAAGCCATAACGTCGGAATGGTCGCCGAAGATGGAGAAAGCATGTGTACCAACGGTTCTGGAGCTTACATGGAATACGCCGGGTTTGAGCTGACCGGCAATACGGTAAATGCCGGGGATCATCAGCAGCAGACCCTGAGAAGCTGTGTATGTAGTTGTCAGAGTACCAGCTTCCAGTGCGCCGTGCATCGCACCTGCGGCACCTGCTTCGGATTCCATTTCTACCAGACGTACTGTCTGACCAAAGATGTTCTTCTTGCCGTTTGCAGACCAGCTGTCAACATGTTCTGCCATGGGAGAAGAGGGGGTAATGGGGTAAATGGTAGCTACTTCTGTAAATGCGTAAGAGATATAAGCAGCTGCTTCATTCCCGTCCATGGTTTTCATAATTTTTGTGTTCATGGAAAAACTCCTTTCATATAAATAAAATGTCCCCGTAATAACTGTAATTTTATGATAATGTATTCTGCATACACTGTCAAGAAATTACCAAGAAGAAAACAAAAAAAGTCAATTTGTTTGACATTCGACGGGAATTTTATGCAATTTGCCCATAAAAAATTCGGGAAAAAGGAGAAAACAGGAAAAATAGAGCAAAAACGAGATGGAATATCTGTGTACGGAAAAAAGAAAAAACAATAATTTATTGTATTTTCGTTGATACATCGTCAAAATAACAGGCAGTGCCATTTCCACGGAAATGGAAACAACAGGAAAATCAAGAAAAACAAAGGCCTAAATCCCGAAAAAACAAAGGATTGTGTGACAAAAAATGCAAAAAGATTGTTTATGAATTAACAAAGTGGGAGGTGTTTCCATGGAAATCATCAACATCACATGTCTGCGGCAGAAATCCCAGCGGCACCGTCCCAAATGGGTGGGGAAACTGCCGGAAAGATTGGCGGAGAAATGGCAGCTGAAGTATTGCCCCTGGGTGGAAACAGCAGAGGGCAGCTGGTGTTTGCAAACAGACCGGGATGGCTGTTTTTTGCCTCCATGGCGGGAAAAAGCCAGAGAGCTGCTGGAACAGGCAGCAAAGCAGGGAGCAAAAATCGCCCTTTCTCCAATGGCGGCAGATCTGCCCCAAGATATTTTGCCCTTTGCCACAGGACGAAAACTCTGTGCCATATTCGGAGCAGAAGGGGCAGCCACAGGACTGGAAGCCATGGGCAAACGACCGGAGGGAGCATCTTTTGTGGTGGCAGACGGCGGCGGATGGGAAACAGAAGCGGTGCTGGCGGCTTTGCCCGGCTGGGTGAATCGCCTGGGGATTCTCACAGACCGCCAGCCTTTTTTCGTGTCCTGGCAGGAACGGTTTCTGGAGGAAAGAGGACTGGTGGTGGAAGTGTTCAGCTCCGTAGGCTATGGGGTTTTTCGGGAGGCAGATGTGGTGCTTTCCTGCGCTAAGGGAAACGGCGCCTTGGCTTATGCGCTAGCGGAAGGGGCTGTGTTTTTGGATTTGGTGGGCAACGGTACCGTTACGGAGAGTATTGCCCTTCGCCGCCCGGATGTGTTGGCGGCAGACGGCTTTTTCTTCGGCACCCAAAAAGAGATGGAGGCTGGTGCCCTGACAGAAGCCCGTGCCTATTGTGAAAATCCCATGTTTCGGGCATATTTTAACGCGCTGGGAGCGGAAAAAGCAGCTGAGGCAAAAGCTGGTTTGGGACAGTTGTGTCCCGTTGGTTTTCTTCTGGGTGGAAAAAGACGAAAAATTCCGAAAAAACAGGGATAAAATCGCATTTTCCCGGGAGAAAACATTGACAAAATTACTTACCTTAGTATATAATTTATCAATGAATTTTCGGAGGGCATTTCGGTAAGCCCTCCCTTTTCCTTGTAATATCAAGGAAAATCCCTATTTTTGAAAAATTGGATAAAACCCGCAAGGAGATGAAATAAGAAATGGCAGAAGCAAAAAAAGTAGTCATGACCTATGACGGTCTGAAAAAAATGGAACAGGAACTGGAAAACCTGAAAACCGTACGCAGAAAAGAAGTAGCAGAAAAGATCAAAGAAGCAAGAGGACAGGGCGACTTGTCTGAAAACGCCGAATATGACGCTGCGAAAGAAGAACAGGGCGAAATCGAAAGCCGTATTGTACAGCTGGAAAACCTGCTGCGCAACGCGGAAGTCATCGATGAAGATGTACTGAAAATGGACGTAGTAAACCTGGGCTCCAAAGTAACAGTACTGGACGTGGAATTTGACGAAGAAATGGAATATACCATCGTTGGTTCCACAGAAGCAGACCCTATGAACGGCAGAATCTCTAACGAATCCCCTCTGGGCATGGCGCTGCTGGGTCAGAAGGTAGGCGCAACCGTTATGGCAGACACACCCGACGGCGAAGTGGCATTTAAGATTCTGAACATCCAGAAATAATTTTATTTTTGCATAAGAGAACACGGAAACGGAGGAAAACAAAGTGGCAGAACAGAACAACCAGCCTGCACAGGAAATGACACAGCAGGAACTGAGCGAACAGATTAAAATCAGACGGGAAAAACTGGCACAGCTTCAGGCTGAAGGCAAAGACCCCTTTGAAATTACAAAATGCGAAGTAACACATCACAGCGATGAAATCAAAGATAACTTCGAAGAACTGGAAGAAAAAGACGTTGCTATCGCCGGCAGACTTATGAGCAAACGTATCATGGGTAAAGCGTCTTTCTGCAACATCCAGGACAGAAACGGCAACATCCAGTCTTATGTAAGCCGTAACGACATCGGCGACGAAGCTTATGCCGCATTCAAAAAATTCGACATCGGCGACCTGATCAGCATCAAAGGCTTCGTATTCAAAACAAAAACAGGGGAAGTTTCCGTACACGCAAAAGAAGTAACACTGCTGTCTAAGAGCTTGCAGGTACTGCCCGAAAAATTCCACGGCCTGAAAGACCAGGAACTGCGTTACCGTCAGAGATATCTGGATCTGATCGTAAACCCCGAAGTGCGTGACACATTCATCAAACGTTCCCGCATCATCACAGAAATCCGTAAATTCCTGGACGGCAAGGGCTTCCTGGAAGTGGAAACACCTGTATTGCAGACCATTCCCGGCGGCGCTTCCGCAAGACCTTTCATCACACACCATAATACACTGGATATCGACATGTACTGCCGTATCGCTCTGGAACTGCCTCTGAAACGTCTGATCGTTGGCGGTTTTGAACGTGTGTATGAAATCGGCCGTGTATTCCGTAACGAAGGTATCTCCGTTCGTCATAACCCCGAATTCACCCTGATGGAACTGTATCAGGCTTACACAGACTATAACGGCATGATGGATATCACAGAAGAAATGTTCCGTACCGTTGCCCAGAACGTACTGGGTACCACAAAAGTGGTTTACGGCGGTCACGAACTGGATCTGGGCAAACCTTTCGCAAGAAAGACTATGGTTGACGCCGTTAAAGAATTCTCCGGCGTAGACTTCGACCAGGTAGCTGATACGGAAGAAGCGAAGAGAATCGCTGACGAACATCATGTAGAATATGAAGAACGTCATGTAAAAGGCGATATCCTGAACCTGTTCTTCGAAGAATTCGTAGAAAAGAACCTGATTCAGCCTACATTCATCATTGACTATCCCGTAGAAATCTCTCCTCTGACAAAGAGAAAACCCGATAAACCGGAATTTACAGAACGTTTCGAACTGTTTATCGTTGGTAGAGAATACGGCAATGCATACTCCGAACTGAATGACCCCATCGACCAGCGTCATCGTTTCGAATATCAGGAATACCTGAGAGAAGCAGGCGACGACGAAGCAAACATGATCGATGAAGACTTCCTGACAGCTCTGGAATATGGTATGCCTCCCACAGGCGGTCTGGGCGTAGGTATCGACAGATTCGTTATGCTGCTGACAGAATCCGTTTCCATCAGAGACGTTATTCTGTTCCCCACAATGAAACCCCTGGACATGCCTAAGAAAGCAGAAACAAAAGCTGCTGTGGCTGCTCCCGTTGCGGAAAAAATCGACTTCTCCAACGTAAAGGTAGAACCTTTGTTTGAAGAATTCGTGGACTTCGATACATTTGCGAAATCCGATTACAGAGCCGTAAAAGTAAAAGCATGTGAAGCAGTGCCTAAGAGCAAAAAACTGCTGAAATTCGTGCTGGATGACGGCAGCGGCACAGATCGTGTGATCCTGAGCGGTATCCATGATTACTATGAACCCGAAGAACTGGTAGGCAAGACATGCATCGCTATCACAAACCTGCCTCCTCGTAACATGATGGGCATTGACTCTTGTGGTATGCTGATCTCCGCTGTACATGAAGTGGATGGTCACGAAGGTCTGAACCTGCTAATGGTGGATGATAGAATCCCCGCAGGTGCAAAACTGTACTAAGATTTTAAATAGAAATTCAAAAGGCGTTTTCTCGAAGGAGAAAACGCCTTTTTTGTACCAGATAAAATCTGTATTTATCAGAAAGATAAATCGAAATGGAAATAAACAAGTCCTGTGTCAAAAATCAATGGATCTGTTTTGACACAGGACTTGTTCTTTTTTTGAAAATTCGTCACTCATCTGAGGGAGTTTTGATGTTCGTAATATTCCCTCACATACTTTCACAGGATCGCAGTTATGTCTCCTTTAAGGTTTCTGTTATTTGTTTAAAAATAAAGAAAACGCATTTTTTGCCAGTTTCAAAAATGAATAAACAACTGTATAATTTTGTTTTTTTTTATATCTATGGCTCTTTGTGGCATCTTAGTCTAAGAAGTATCCTAAGCCATTAAAGATGTTAATGAGCTCTTCCTCATTTAACACAATAATTTTTTTGTATTCCAGTTTTACAATGTTTTCCTGAGCAAGAGAGTTCAAAATGCGGTTAACAGAAATTCGATTTGCGCCGGTAATGGCAGCGATTTGCTCATTTGTCAAAGAGATGGTGCGACCGTGAATATTTGCGTAGGAATGAAGGAAATAGGCAACTCTCTGTTTGGCATTTGTGAAATGAGAGCAGCAGATATAGTCTGACAACAGGGAAATACGCTTTAGATAATGTGCAAGCAATTCCTGAATGGGGAAATTATGTTTATGCCAGATTTCCAGGAATTGTTTTGCTGGAAGCATATATAATTCGCAAGGAGTAATGGTTTCTACGTTTACGACGACTACTGGATTTGGAACCAGAGAGTCAGAACCAAAGATATTTCCCTTTCCCATATAGAATAGAGTTGTTTCGTCGCCAGCGGGATTTGTAACGACTGCGCGTACTTGCCCGGATTTAATAAATGCAATTTTATCGGCAACATCCCCTTTCACAAAAATAGTTTTGTTGGCGGGGTAGTTTTTTAATGTGCCATATTGCAAAAAGATGCTTTCTATAACGCGAGGGGGAGGGAGTGGCATTTAAATCTCTCCTTTCTTTTTTAGGTAGATATAATAGTACTACATTTCAGTATTTTTTTCTATAAAAATAATTGGAAATTCCACCTGATTTTTGAAAAATTTTTTTTATTTTGTATAAAATAATACAAAAAAATAAAAAAATTGTATAAAAAGAAAAACAATAAAAAATATTTTTAAATATAATGACTATAACAGCTTTGAAAAAAGCAAGTGTTGTTAGAAACATTTTTTTCAAAACGAAGGAGGGCTATGTATGAAGAAAAAATGGTTAGCAGGTATTTTGAGTGCAGTGATGGTATTCTCAGTTACAGGCTGCGGCGGCGGTGGTGGTGACACAGCAGCAAGCAGCGATGGCGCTGGTGGTTCCGGCGAACTGAAAATGAGTTATACAACATCTGAAACATCTGTATGGCGTGTTGCCTGTGAAGAAATGGCAAAAGCCGTAGAAGAAGGTACAGATGGCAGATACACAGTATCCATTTACGCAAACGAACAGCTGGCAGGCGGCGCCATGGACCAGGGCACACAGATGATTCTGGACGGCACAGTTGACTTGGATTTGCGTTCCGTTACAAACTACACTCTGTATGATCCCGCACTGTTTGCGGTAGTAATGCCTTTCATGTTCTCCAGCAATGAAGATGTTGACGCAAGACTGTTGAATGGTCCTGCTGGTGATCTGGTAAAAGAAAGAGTAGAAGCTCTGGGCGTTAAAGTTCTGGGTCTGGCTGAAAACGGCTTCCGTTCCGTAACAAACAGCAAGAGAGAAATCAGAACACCCGCAGACCTGTCCGGTATGAAATTCCGTGTACCTGCAACAGCTTGCTGGGTAGATACATTCAAACTCTTTGGCGCAGATCCTACTGTTATGACATTCTCTGAAGTATTTACAGCATTGCAGCAGGGCGCAATCGATGGTCAGGAAAACCCCACAGACCCTATCGTATCTGCAAAACTGTATGAAGTACAGAGCTACCTGACAAAATGGAACTATGCTTATGACTGCCTGATCCTGACATGCAGCCAGAAACTGTGGGATAGCTTAAGTGAAGAAGATAAAGCCGTATTTGAAGCAGCCGGTGAAGCAGCATGTAAAGCAGAAATCACAGCATCCAGAGAAGCTGACGAAGGCAACTTCAAGCTGATGGAAGAAAACGGCATGACAATCACAGAACTGACAGATGAAGAAATGCAGGCTTTCAAAGATGCGGCTGCACCTATCTACGAATCTTACAGAGAACAGATTGGTGACGATGTATTTGAAGTATTCGGTTACACATTTGAATAATCAATAAGTGCAAGTGTATTTACAGGGTGAATTTTGATGAAGTAATGAACGGGTGGAGGGTGTAAATTCTCCACCTGTTTTAAAACAAGGACTTTATCAGAAAAAAAGAACATTATTTGGAATAATGAAAATGATGTACATAGGAAAAAAGGAAACTGTCCTTACTGATTAGGTCTGTTACGAAAACTTATGATTTGAAATGAGGTGCAAATATGAAATTTATTTCTACATTTTGGGAAAGATTGGAAGAATTTATTCTTGTTGCGCTGTTTGCTTTTATGGCGGTTATGAACTTCCTGAACGTAGTATTTAGATACTGTTTTGCCAATTCTTTCTCTTTCACTGAAGAAGTAACCATTACCGCGTTTGTATGGGTATCCATGATCGGTATCGCAGTTGGTTACAAAAGAGCGGCACACTTAGGCATGAGCTTCTTTGTAGATAATATGCCCAAGAAGCTTCAGGCGTTCATGGTGCTGGTTTCCATGGTGTGTTCCGTGGTGTTATTGGTATTGCTGATGAATTACGGTATCGAAATGGTTTCTAACCAGATTAGACTGGGTTCTAAAACTCCCGCGTTGGGTATGCCTATGTGGATTCAGGGTCTGTCTATTCCTGTTGGCGCAGCTTTTTGTATCATTCGTGCCATTGAATCCGGTATCAAAGAATTCTTGAGAATGAGAAAAGTTACGGAAGGAGTTGAGGAAGCATGATCTTGATTTTATTTGGTGTATTCTTCCTGATGGTATTTCTGAATATTCCCATTGCAGTTTCTCTGGGGCTGACCGCAATGATTGGTTTGTCTGCTGGGGGATTCCCATTCTCCATGTTCCCCAACGTCATGTATGCTTCCATTGGTAAGTTTGCACTGCTGGCAATCCCTTTCTTCGTACTGGCTGGTTCCATCATGGAATACGCTGGTATTTCACAAAGACTGGTAAACTTTGCCCGTACTTGTGTAGGTCATAGAAAGAGCGGTATGTTGGCCGTTACAGTTATTGTATGCTGCTTCTTTGCGGCAATTTCCGGTTCCGGTCCCGCCACTGTTGCAGCGCTGGGTACTATCCTGATCCCCGCTATGGTGCATCAGGGTTATGACAGAGGTACATCCACCGCACTGCTGAGCGCATCCGGTGCCATCGGTATCATTATTCCTCCCTCTATCGCATTCGTTGTATACGCATCCTGTACAGATACATCCGTAGGGGCTCTGTTCAGCGCTGGTATCACTCCTGGTATTCTGGTAGGCGTTTCTTATCTGATCGCAGCTATGTTTGCTTCCAAAAACGTAGATGTTCAGATGCTGCCAAAAGCAACTGCGGCGGAAAGATGGAAAGCATTTAAAGAAGCATTCTGGGCGCTGCTGATGCCCGTTATCATCTTGGGTGGTATTTACGGCGGTATCTTCACACCGACAGAAGCGGCAGGCGTATCTGTAATCTATGGTCTGTTCGTTGGTGTATTCATTTATCGGGAAATCCACGCAAAAGAAATGGTTAAAATTTTTGTAGATGCTGCGGTTTCTTCCGCAACAATCATGTTTATCATTGCCTGTGCAGCAGTATATGCATGGATTATGACAACAAGCGGCGTTGCTGCTGATCTGTCCTCCGCAATTCTGTCTGTCAGCGAAAACAAGATCATCATCCTGATCATTATCAATGTTATCTTCCTGATTGCAGGCTGTTTCCTGGATGCAAACTCCGCATTCTATATTCTGCTGCCCATCATCACACCTGTATTGGCGAGCCTGGGTGTAGATATGGTTCATGCCGGTGTATTCCTGACAGTCAATATGGCAATCGGTCTGATTACACCTCCCGTAGGTATCAACCTGTATGTGGGCTGTAAAGCCGGTGAGGTATCTGTGGCAGAAATCTGCAGAAAGATTGTTCCTTTCCTGATTGCGGGTATCGTTTCTCTGCTGCTGATTACTTATGTAGAACCTATCTCCATGTTCCTGCCCAGACTGTTTGGACAGGCATAATGCAGAAGGCAAATTTGCATATCTGCCCGGGGGATGATTGTGCAGATATGATACAAAAGATAAATCCATGTTTCTGCCTGGCGTGACCAGGCAGACATGCTGCGAAAGATAAATCCATATTCCTGTCTGAGTTATCAGACAGATATGCTGCAAAGGACAAATATGCATTCTGTTTTCATACAAAAGGAGGCGCAAATATGGAAATGATGAAATGTGTTGTAAAGGAACAAAAGGGGGACGGTTATGTCGTTCTGACTGAAAAACCTATCCCTGAAGTTGGTGATAATGACGTACTGATCCGTGTAAAAGCAGTTGCCATTTGTGGTACGGACGTACATATCAAACATTGGGATGATTATGCACAGAAAAGAATGAATCCACCTACGATCATTGGTCACGAATATTCCGGCGTTGTTGTAAAGGTCGGAAAAAATGTGAAATCCGTACAGATTGGTGATGTTGTGAACTCTGACTCCCATCTGGTATGCGGTACCTGTGATCTGTGCCGGAATGGTCATTCTGATGTTTGCTACAATACAGTGGTCATCGGGGTACACCGTGATGGTGCAATGGCAGAATATATCATCATTCCTGAAAGCGATGTCAATAAATGTGATCTGGATTTGCCTTTTGAACAGCTGGCATTGATGGAACCTCTTGGTGTTGCGGTACATGCGGCCATGGAATTTCCCATTGCCACAAAGAAAGTTGCTGTGATCGGCTGCGGCCCAATTGGCTGTATGGGCGTTGCGGTAGCAAAAACATTAGGCGCGGCGCAGGTAATCGGTATTGAATTGAATGAACAGCGCGGACAGATGGCTCTGGATATGGGAGCAGATGCAGTTGTAAATCCGCTGAAAGAAGATACAGCGGCCAGAATCAAAGAACTCTCCGGCGGACTGGGCGTAGATTTTGTTCTGGATTTCTCCGGCAATGCAGGTGCGGTTATGGGCAGTTTCGATTATCTAAAACCCGATGGCACAGTGGTCATTGCAGGTCTGGGGCCGAAACCTTTGGAATTGCCATGTGAAAAGTTTGTTACAAGCGGTTTCTGCATCAAAGGTGTTTCCGGCAGAGAAATCCCCAGAACATGGGAACGCATGAAAGGTCTGTTTGCGGCAGGTCTGGATATCAGCAAAGTCATTACACATGTGCTTCCTCTGGAAGAGTTTGATAAAGGGTTGGAGCTGATGGAAAAAGGCCAATGCGGTAAAGTTGTTTTGAAACCTTGAGAAAAGGATAAATAAAGTTTACTCATATCAAGAATTTAGGAGAAAAGGGTGATTTCAGTGAGTGAAAAAAAATATTCAAAAGAAATGCTTCTGGGCATGTATGAAATGATGCTGAAGATCAAAGGCTTCGAGTCCAAAGCGGCTGAGTGCTTCACAAAAGGTATGATGCACGGCAATATCCATCTGTGCCTTGGACAGGAAGCGGTTCCCACAGGTGCATGTTATGCCCTGGAACCTGACGATTATATGGCATCTACACACAGAGGCCATGGTCACTGCATCGCAAAAGGCGGCGACCTGAACTTGATGATGGCAGAACTGTTTGGTAAGAAAACAGGTTACTGCAAAGGTAAGGGCGGTTCTATGCACATTGCTGATATAGACGGACTGTGCTCTCTGGGGGCAAATGGTATTGTAGGCGCTGGCATTCCTATTGCAACAGGTTCTGCCTTTGCTTCTAAAATTTGGGGTGACAAACATGTAACACTTTGTTTCTTCGGGGACTCTGCATCCAATCAGGGAACATTCCATGAATCCATCAATATGGCGGCAGCGTGGAAACTTCCCGTTGTATTCCTTTGCGAAAATAACCGTTATGGTGTTTCCACAGAAATCCATGGCGTAACAAATACAGATACTATCGCAGTACGTGCAAAAGCATATGATATTCCCGGCAAAACAGTGGATGGAAATGATCCGGTTACTGTTTACGAAGCGGTGAAGGAAGCGGTTGATTACGCAAGAGCAGGCAATGGCCCCTCTATTGTAGAATGTACCACATTCCGTCATCAGGGCCATTATTGCGGTGATCCTGCTGTATATCGTCCCGCATCCTATATGGAAGAAGCTCATGAAAAAGAAGCAATTCCCAACTTCCGCAATAAACTGATCAAAGAAAATGTGGCAACAGAAGAAGAACTGGTCGCAATTGAAACAGCAGTTGATGAAGCAATTGAAGCTGCATATAAATTTGCAACAGAATCTGAATACCCTGATCCTTCTGAAGCAACAACAGACGTTTATTCTTCAGACAATGAAAGGAGTGTAGTAAGATGAGCAAAAAAATCAGCGTGAGCAAGGCGATTGGTGAAGCAATTCATGAAGAAATGGAAAGAGACGAGAATGTAATCGTTCTCGGCGAAGATATGGGTAAAATGGGTAACGTATTTGGTATCACTGTTGGGTTCCAGGAAGAATTCGGCGCTCATCGTGTATGGGATACACCCATTTCCGAATCCGGTTTCTGCGGCATGGCAGTTGGCGCAGCCATGAGAGGCATGCGCCCTGTTGTAGAACTGATGTATAACGACTTTATCACAGTAGCAGCTGACCCCATTTTGAACCAGGCTGCGAAGATGAGATATATGACAGGCGGTCAGGCTTCTGTACCTATGGTACTGAGATGCCCCATGGGCGCCGGCAGAAGAAACGCAGGTCAGCATTCTCAGAGTTTGGAAGCAATTTTCTGTCATACTCCTGGTTTGAAAGTTATCGCGCCTTCTTCCGCAGAAGATGCGAAAGGTCTGCTCAAATCCGCAATTCGTGACAATGACCCTGTTATCTCTATGGAACATAAATTGCTGTATGCAAAGAAAGAACAAATTCCTGAAGGAGAATACACCATTCCCCTGGGCAAAGCAGCAGTCAAACGCGAAGGTACAGATCTGACAATCATCACATGGAGCCGTCAGGTGAACTTCTCTCTGGAAGCAGCGGAAGAACTGGCAAAAGAAGGCATCCAGGTAGAAGTTCTGGATCTGCGCACACTGGTTCCTCTGGACTGGGATGCCATTGTAGAATCCGTATCAAAAACACATAATGTACTGATTGTATCTGAAGAAGTAAAACGCGGCAGCTATGCAGGTGAAATTTCTGCACAGATCGCAGAAGAACTGTTTGACGAACTGGATGCACCAGTAGCACGTGCTTGTGGTCTGAATATCGTTTCTCCTTTCAGCCCTACACTGGAAGATGAAAACTTCCCTCATACCGCAGATATCGTGAAAGCAGTCAAAAAAGTACTGAATAAGTAAGGGGGAAGAAGCATGGCTTTTGAAGTAAGAATGCCTCAGCTTGGACTGACCATGGAAGAAGGTACAGTCACAAGATGGGTGAAACAAGAAGGCAACGCTGTAAAAGCAGGCGAAGTCATTCTGGAAATCACAACAGATAAACTGACCAGTGAAGTGGAAAGTGAACATGATGGTGTATTACTGAAGATTGTAGCACAGGAAGGCGAAGACATTCCTGTAAAAGGTCTTCTGGCATATATTGGTGAAGCGGGTGAACAGGTTGGGGATGCACCTGCGGCAGCTCCGGCACCGGCAGCAGCGCCTGCGCCTGCACCCACAGCGGCTCCTGCTCCTGCGGCAGCAGTTCCGGCAGGCACAAGAGTGAGAATTTCTCCTCTGGCAAAGAAAACAGCGGCAAAACTGGGTGTAGATTATACCACAATCAAAGGAACAGGCCCTATGGGACGTATCGTGCAGAAAGATATTCTGGCAGCAGCAGAAGCAGCTCCTGCGGTTGAAGCGGCTCCCGTTGCAGAAAAAGCGGCCGCAGCACCTGCCGCAGCACCTGTTACAGGTCTGGAACTGATGGAAGGCGACGAAGTTGTAAAACTGGCAGGCATGAGAAAAGTCATCGCAGAAAGAATGACAAAATCTGCTCAGGAAATTCCTACTGTTACACAGAACGTGAAGATTGATGTGACAGAACTGATGAAATTCCGTAAGAAAGTCAACGAAGATCTGGCTGTGAAATATTCTTTGAACGATTATGTTCTGAAAGCAACTGCAAAAGCATTGAAAAATAACAAACACATCTTGGCAAGTATCGACGGTGACAAGATTATCAAACGCGTACATGTGAATATTGGTATGGCTGTTGCGCTGGATGATGGTCTGATCGTACCTGTCATCAAAGATGCGGACAAAATGAGTCTGAGCGAAATTTCTGCCGCAGCGAAAGATCTGGCAGAACGCGCGAAAACAAACAAACTGGAAATGGACGAATACAAAGGTTCCACATTCTCTATCTCTAACCTGGGTATGTTTGGTGTAGAAACCTTCGATCCCATCATTAACCAGCCCGATTCCGGCATTTTGGGCGTCTGCGCCGTGCAGGATGAACTGGTTATGGATGATGAAGGCAATATCACAAAGAGACAGTTTATGCGCATTTCCTTTACATTCGATCATAGATTGATCGATGGCGCAACTGCGGCAAAATTTGAACTGGCAATCAAAGAACTGCTGGAAAATCCTATGCAGATTTTACTGTAATCTGAATTCTTCAGCACACCCATTGAAAGTATTACATATCTAATATCCTGTACGATTGGATAGAGAGCAGCTTTATTTCTGATGAAAATCTGTGCAGCAATGAAGCTGCTCTGGTATCCTTTTTCGATTTCCAATTTTATCATTCCCAATCTTATACCGAAAATGGATACCCCTAAATCACGAAAGTAACCTGAACAGACAGGAGGAATATAACATGGCAGTAGAGGTAAGAATGCCTCAGCTTGGTCTTACAATGGAAGAAGGTACAGTTTCCAAATGGATCAAACAGGAAGGCGACAGTGTAAAAGCAGGAGATGTTCTTCTGGAAATTACAACAGATAAATTAACCAGCGAAGTAACCGCGGAAACAGAAGGTACGCTGATTAAGATCGTAGCACAGGAAGGCGACGATGTGCCTGTAAAAGGCGTATTGGCTTATATTGGCGCACCCGGCGAACAGGCAGCGGCGCCTGCCCCTGCGGCAGCACCCACACCCGCGGCAGCACCTGCACCCGCGCCTGCGGCAAAGAAACCTGCCGGCGAAACAACTGTGGCAGTGATCGGCGGCGGCCCCGGCGGTTATGTGGCAGCAATCCGTGCGGCACAGCTGGGCGGTAAAGTAACATTGATTGAAAAGAATAAACTGGGCGGTACATGTCTGAATGTTGGCTGTATCCCTACAAAGGCACTGCTGCATGCGGCGGAAGCCATTTCCGAAGCGAAAGAAGCGGCAGCATATGGCATCAACGTGGAAGTTAAGAGTGTTGACTGGGATAAAGTGCAGACAAAGAAATCCGCAATCACAAATCAGCTGGTAAGTGGTGTCACAGGCTTGATGAAAGCAAATAAAATCAAGGTTGTGGAAGGGACAGCATCTTTTGCTTCCAAAGATACACTGACCGTTGTGAAAAAAGACGGTACAAAAGAAAATATGACATTTGACAAGATCATCATTGCTGCGGGCTCTATTCCTGCCGTTCCGCCTATTCCCGGTGTGAAAGAAAACGCCAACTGTGTGGATTCCACAGGCGCGTTGTCCTTTGAAGCAATTCCCAAAAGCCTTCTGGTTATCGGCGGCGGTGTGATCGGTATCGAACTGGCAACTGCTTATTCCAAGTTTGGTACAGAAGTGACAGTTGTAGAAGCTGCGCCGAAACTGCTGCCCATGATGGATGGGGAACTGACAGCCCAGATGCGTAAGATCATGGAAAGCAGAGGCGTCAAAATCATGACAGAAGCAAAGGTTCAGTCCGTAGAAGCAGCTGCTGTTGGTGCAAAGGTTCAGGTAGAAGTTGGCGGCAAGGTTCAGGCTTTTGAAGCAGAAAAGGTACTGGTAGCTGTCGGCAGAAGAACAGATACAGAAGGACTGAATCTGGATGCGGTTGGCATTGCAAATGATAGAGGCCGCATCACAGTAAATGACAAAATGGAAACAAATGTACCGAATGTATATGCCATCGGTGACTGTCTGGGCAAAGTTATGCTGGCGCATGTGGCATCTGCGCAAGGTGAAGTGGCAGCGGAAAACGCGTTGGGTGAAGATGCGGTTTATAATGGCGCTACAAATCCTTCCTGTGTATACACAGATCCTGAATTCGCAGGTGTAGGTCTTACAGAAGAAAAAGCCAAAGAACTGGGCATTGCATATACAGTAGGTAAATTCCCTCTCATGGCCAATGGGAAATCTCTGATTATGAATGGCGGCGTAGGCAGCATTAAATTCATTCTTGGCAAAGAGTATAAAGAGGTTCTCGGTGTCCATATCCTGGGGCCCAGAGCGACAGACCTGATTGGCGAATGCGCACTGGCAATTGGTATGGAAGCAACAGTAGAAGATATTATTGCTACAATCCATGCCCATCCCACAGTGACAGAAGCAGTCAGAGAAGCAGCTTTGGCAGCGGAAAAGAGAGCAATTCATATCCCTAATAAATAAGGAGGGAGTCAGATGAAGAAAATTGGTTTTATGGGTATGGGAATCATGGGTTTACCTATGGCAACCAATCTGATGAACAAAAGTGGCTGTGATGTTATCGGTTTTGATGTGGTGGAAGCCGCAAGAGAACGTTTTGAAGCACAGGGCGGTAAGGCAACAGGAAATGCGGATGAAATCTATGCGGATTGTGAAGTGATCTTTCTTTGCCTGCCCAAAAATGAATTGGTAGACAGCACAGTTAGAGAGATTATTAAAAAAGCGAAGCCGGGAACGATTATCGTAGATTTCAGTTCCACTGCTCCAGGGGTTATCAGAACCCTGTTCCCCTTGGCAAAAGAAGCGGGAATGGAATTGCTGGATTCTCCCGTCAGCGGCGGTGAAACAGGTGCCATTGCCGGCACACTGGTAGTCATGAGCGGCGGCGAAAAGGAAACATTTGATAAAGTAGAAGACCTGCTGCATTGTGTAGGCGCTACCGTTACATATATGGGCGGCACAGGCTGTGGCAGTGTAGCCAAACTGGCAAATAATATGATTGTTGGCTGTAACCTGGTTTCCGTAGGGGAAGCATATGCCTTTGCGGCAAAAGCGGGGTTGGATCCGGAAGTGCTGTATCACGCAATTAAGGATGGCTTTGCCCAAAGTGCGGTTATGGACATCAAGGTTCCAAAGATTCTCTCCAGAGATTTTACAGCAAGCGCGAGAATTGCTGTACATCAAAAGGATATGAAAAATGCCATGCAGCTGGCCAATGAAATGGGTGTAGAAATTCCCATGTCCGCCATTGTATTGGATCACATGAACCAGATGGAAGAAATGGGCCTGATTAACGAAGACCAGTGTGCCCTCATCAAAGTATTTGAGAAACAAATGGATATTCAAGTTAAATAGTTGATCATATAACTCAGGCGGGGTAATGTCACGTTGCTCCGCCACCCTCCCTTTTTGGCAGGAGAGATGGTGATATTTTCATTTGAAAGGAGCCAATCATATGATTTATACAGCAAAAGGCGGTTTGAAAAGAGTTGTTGCCGTCAGAATGAGCCCCGGCGAAAATGTCATGCAGGGACTGGAAAATGTATGTGCGGAATATGGCATCAATAACGCCATTATTCTTTCCGGTATGGGCAGTCTGGACGGCTGTGAATATTTGGTACCCATTCCGCTGCCGGATAAAAAAGCGGGATATGGCTATGGCGATCCCATCAAGGTGACAGATTCTGTATCTGTAACAGGTGTTTCCGGGATGATTTGTCATGATGATGACGGAAATCCTCTGTTTCATGTCCATGTCAATGTGTCCGATAACAGCGGTACGGTCAGAGGCGGCCATTTGACAGATAATAATACAGTTCTGCTGACTTTTGACGTTGTGATCGGAGAACTGGGGGATGGCCTTGAAATGGGCAGAGCCTATGATGAAGATCTGGAAGTGTTTATTTTCAGACCGAAACAGAAGTAAAAGGGGCGTAATGAAATGGAAAAACGCGGCTGGATAGTCTATATTTCAAATGCTGCAATACTCCTCCAGTATCGTGGAGTGAAAGTGTTGATAGATGGATTATATCGAGATACCAGCGGTTATTTCAGTCAATTACCGGATGCCGTATGGGAATCGATGCAGCAGGGAATGGGAGAAATCCCCAATGTGGATTATCTGATGTTTACACATTCCCATGCGGATCATTTTTATGAACCTTATGTTTCGAAGTATTTACAGAAAAATGCAGTGAAAGGATACGCGGCTCCTTTTTCTTCAGAGAGTCTGAAAGGATGTACTGCCATTGTTTTTGACAGTGAGAAGAAAGCGGTATTGGAAGAGGATATTGTTTGCGGTTATCTGGATATACGTCATTTAGACCCTCGTTTTTACCATGTGACAAACAGATGTTATCTGATAGAAATGGGAGAAAAGCGGATTCTTTTTTTGGGAGATGCAGATTATCAGGCAGAAGCTTATGGGGCATTACATGGGTTGGAGATCGACATCGCTTTTGTGACACCGGTGTTTTTCAACCATGAGGCCGGCAGAAAAATTCTGCAGGAGATGCTGCATATAAGAAAAATCATATTGTATCATCTGCCATTTTGTCAGGAGGATACAATGCAGATGGAAAAGATGGCAAGAAGAGATATTGCGCGTTATGCAAAAGAAGATCAGCCCATTGTGATTTGGAATAAAACGGGACAATCGCTGGTGTTTTAACAGAATGAGAAAGAAGTGAATGGGGTGGAAAATTTATTATTTGCTTGTAATGCAGTACTGCCCACTTTCGCAATCGTTCTTTTGGGAAGTAGTCTGAAAAAGATTGGTGTGCTGCAAGATACGTTGATACAGCAGGGGAATACACTATGTTTTCAGGTCTTATTTCCCATTTTGGTTTATTTCAACATTTACGCAGCAGAGAAAATAAATATTTCTTATCTGAAACTGGTGATGATTGCCCTGACTGTCATCGCCGTCAGCCTGCTGGTTTTGCTTTTTGTTGTGCCGCGGGTCACAACAGACAGACGGCGTATGTCCGTATTGATTCAATCCATTTATCGTGGGAATTTTATGCTTTACGGACTGCCTTTTTCGCAAGTATTAGGCGGTGCTGACAGTGCGGCAATGGCAACCTCCATTATGGCGGCAACACTGCCTGTGCTGAATATCATTGGTGTTTTTGTGTATTCTTTTTTTTCCGAAGTGAAAGGAAAGCCGGATTTGAAAGAGGCAGCAGTGCAGTCTGTGAAAAATCATATCTTGTGGGGGGTCATCATTGGATTTGTTTTTCGCATGCTGAACATTCCGCTGCCGCAGTTTCTCGATACAGCGGGTATGGATCTGGCGGGAATTGCAACCCCTCTGGCATTTTTGTTGTTGGGCGGACAGTTTTGCATAAGTTCCGCAAAGAAAAACTGGAAAGCGCTTATGGTAGGCCTTGGTGTAAAACTGGTGATTCTGCCTGTGGTGGTGCTCTTTGTGGTGATCTATGGCATGGGCATCACGGGAGCGGAATTGGTGCCGATCTTTATTTTTTGTGCTGCACCTACGGCCATCACAAATTATCAGATGGCCATTCAATTTGATGCAGACGCAGAACTGGCAGGGGATTTTCTGATTTATTCCATGCTGTTTTCTGTACTGACGATGTTTGTATTGATATATGCTCTCCGCAGCGGCGGTTGGCTATAAATGATTATGATTCCTATTATGTAAAAAAAGAAATACCTTTATCTGTTGAAGCAGGCAAAGGTATTTCTTTATATGGAGGGAGAGTAAAAAATATCTATCATTCACTTTCCAGCAGGTAGGAAAGGAAGATATCCTGATTCATATTGTGGAAGAAATCAGAAATCTGAACGTTCTTTAGAATTTTTGTAAGCGCCTGTTGTTCCAGAGGGGCGCCAATGAGCATCTTTGCCAGAATTTCCGGGCTTTTGAGGCTGAAGAAATCGCCGAAGAACACCAGATCCTGTATCAAACCATCGCTGAAATTCATGTGAATTTCCACCATGCCGCATTGGTCAAAATATCTTTTTTTGACAATGTCGCAGGAAGGGGAATATCCATAATTCCACGCATAGGTATCGTATCGTTCCTCTTTTATTTTCTGGATCATTGCCAGATCTTGGACAGAGAACACATAAGGTTCTGCCTGGTCTGTTTTCATGATGTGTTTGATAATCAATGCTTTGAACTGTTCCAGAGATAAAGGAGATGTTAAATAAGGCGCGATATTTGTGACACGGCTTTTCACAGATTTTGTGTCTTTGGAGTGAAACTTATCGCTGGAGACATTCAAGACATCCGCAACCACGGAAAGATCAGACGCAAACATCAGTGTGCCGTGATGCATGATTCGTCCCTGTTTCAGATATTGGGAGTTGCCCGAAAATTTTTTCCCTTCGATGGTAATGTCATTTCTGCCGTTCAGTTCTGCAGGAACGCCAAGGCTTTGCAGCAATTCCACAATAGGCTGGCAAAAAAGATGCAGATCCAATTGTGTGGCGTTTTTGGCATCCAGAATAAAAGTGAAATTTATGTTTCCGAGATCATGATAGACCGCGCCGCCGCCGGATAATCTGCGTACAACAGTGATTCCTTTTTCGCGGGCGATTTTATGATGCACTTCGGCAAAGGCATTTTGATTTTTGCCAATGACAATGGTGTTTTTATTTTGCCAAAGCATGAAGTATTCCTGACTTCTGTCCATATGGTCAAAAACATACTGCTCCAAAGCAAGATTGAAAGCAGGATCTGTACTGGGAGAGAGAATCAATTTCATGGCAAGCCTCCTTTGATATACTTTGATTAAATTAAGTATATCAGCAGAAATCTGATAAGAATTTAGGGATTTATACACTTTGGAAAAAAATAATTGGATACAATAAAATTGGGAAAAGGAGGTAGATGCGCTATATTCGGACAGTTTTTTGTATTATTTGTTATGGTTGGAGTGGGCTATTTTGCGAACCATAAAAAGATGGTTACATCTGCGGTCAATACAGGACTTGGATCATTGGTCATGAAGCTGACGTGTCCAGCATTGCTGTTTGTAACGATTTCCCAGAATGAAATTGACAGCGGCAGCCTGACAGCATTTTTTCTGATTGTGTTGGCACAATATGTTGCCTCTGTCATCGGCGGAAAAATCCTCTGCGTCTATTGCAGAAAAAGAGGCTGGGAAGAAAAGTATATGGCAATGCTGGAAGTGACCACTGCCACATCCAATAATGGTTTCATCGGCTTGCCGGTGGCTCTGATGTTTTTAGGAGAATTTGGCGGGCTTTGTATGTCTGCGGGTTTTTTCGGCATTCACTTGTATTTGTGGACTTACGCGGTGCGTGTGCTGCAAGGCAATACCGGTGAGAAAATGACTGTAAAAGAGATCATGCAGAAGCTGATGAATCCCAATTGTGTCATGGTTTTTGCTGGCTTGGTATTTTCCTTGATGGGCTGGACGCCATTGCTGCCTGCCTTTGTCATGGATGCCATGTCCATGCTGGGGAATATGTCTACGCCGCTGTCACTGATATATATTGGTGCCATGGCGGGGAATGAAGGCATTTTGCAGCTGACCCATAAGAGAAAAGCAGTTGAGACAGCATTGGTAAGAATGATTTTCTTCCCTTTGGTTACCATAGGGCTGGTATATTTTCTGCCCATAGATGCTGTTGTGAAAACAGTTTGTGTGGTTTCTATGGCATGTCCCTGTGCGGCGATTATGCCTATGGTGGTTGAGCAGTATGGAAAACTGGGCGCAGAAGAATCTTCGGATATTACATTGCTGACAACTGTGTTTGCTATGGGTGCGCTGCCTTTGTCCCTTTGGTTATGCGCGTTTTTGTTTTGAAAAATACATATATGTTTGTAATAATGACAAGATTTGGAATACTGTGAGCCAATTCCAAAGTAAAAATCCCCTCTGGCATCTGATGGATGCATGCAGAGGGGATTTTTATTTCAGTTTCATCTGGCCAATTCATTCAGGAACAATGAAATTGCGCAGTAAGCCAGAAGGAGTGCCATGATGGCATTCAGTACGCTCTTGTATTTTTCGAAAAATTTCTGGAACATGGAACCAAATAAAACCCAGCAGGAATTGGCAAACAGTTCCATACAAAAATTGGCAGTCAGAGCAATCAGGAACATTTTTAAAGAGCGATCATAAGGAAATACAAAGTTTGTAATCAAAGTCAGACCATACAGCAGACCTTTTGGATTTACAAACTGCAATATGATTGCGGTATGAAAAGCTGTGGTATCCAGCTGTATCTTTTTTCTCGCTTTTTTGGGTCTGTCCTGCCAGATCATCCATGCCAGCCACAGAATATACAGGGCACCCAATGGCGTCATGACTTTGACAATGGCGGGAATGTATTCATAAATGAAGTAATTACAGGCAATGGCCAGCAAAAGAATCAGCGTAAAGCCGGTGGTTACACCAAGGCAGAAACGAAAACTCTTTTTGAAGCCATATTTTGTGCCATTGGCCATACACATCAGGTTGTTTGGCCCGGGGGTGATACAGGAAACAAACATGTAGGAAAAAAAAGCAAACCAGTTAAACATTTGTATTCTCCTTTCCGTTGATCGGTTTTTTCTTATGTGTGTATCTGTCTGAAAAATCCCTGGGTTCTGTATCTCATCAGGAAAATGTGTGAACGATTCCTTTTGACCCAAAGTATATTCAGACTGTCTTTTGTGTGTACGAGTATGCATCATTTGTAAAAGTAGAAGCCAAAAAATGAAGGTTCTGATAAATGAAGTTTTTTCACACTCATTGTTGAAACAATTTTTTATAAGAGAAAAATTGTTTTTCTTTCAAGATTTAACGTTTCTGTTTTTAATGGAAATTTTCCAGTGTATTCCATGCGCTGTCGATTTTTTCTACCGTTTGAGATGCAGTCAGTTCAGCCATGCGTTCTTCCGCGCGCACTGCCTGCATGTTGGAACGATAGGTTTCTCCGGCCAGTTTTTTGACTTCCGCTTCATCCGGCGCCTTTTCCGCGATGATTTTCAGGACAAAGTAAGTGCTGCCCATGTGGAAGGGGCCTTCTATATCACCTACGGAAGCATCGGGGGAAAGTCCGAATTGAGATTCCAGGGAATAGCGATATACGGTCATTTCACCGTTTTCGCCTCCGCCTTCCACGTTTTCTACCACATCATAAGTATCAAACAATGTAGCAAAATCTTCTCCGGCTTTTGCTTTTTCCAGCACAGTTTCCGCTGTTTCCAAATCATCCACAACAATGCTGTTGACTTGCAGCAGCTGGAATTCTTCCATCAAACCAGCTTTGTTTTTTTCAAAAAATTGATCCACCTCATCATCTGTGACGGTGCATTCATTGTAAATGGTTTCATAAACTTTGGAATATAAAGAAGAATCCTCCATGATGGTGATTAATTGTTCTTCATCAATGCCCATTTTTTGCAGATCTTTTTTATCTGTATCGGCAAGAAATTGTTCCGCTGTGGTTTTTGCCGTTTCTTTTTCTTCGTCAGTGAGGGTGATGCCGTTTTCGTCTGCGTATTTTTTGGCGGCAATGAGATTTTGCAGGGTGTTGATGGTATGAGATTCCAGCAATTCATCTGCGGATTGTCCATCAAAATCCATGTTCCATGCCTCTTCGCCGGCAGTAGATACAAGCTCTGTACTGGCGGTGTATAAATGAACCATGTATTCCGATTTCATGATTTCCTGTCCGTCAATTTTTAGAACAGCTTCGTCTACAAAATTGGATGTGCTGCTGCTGCATGCGGTGAAAGACATGACTGCAATCAACAGTGGAACAAAGAATTTTTTCATTTAATCAGGCCTTCTTTCGTTTGATTTATATAGTTTTATTATACCGGGAAATTCCAGTGTTTTCAACGTTTTCGGGGGATTTTGCCGCAGTGAGAACCATAGAAATTCGCAAAAAAATTTGGGCTTTTCCATTGATTTTGCGTATGGCGGAAAAGAGGTCTTGCGGCATGCCGATTTTGCTCTTTTTGAAGTGAATGGTCATGGAAATATGGCAGCTCACAAAACCCTTGCAGGCATGGACGTTACCAATGAAAATGGGGAAAAAACCATGGAAATATACGGAATCTGACCATAATCATAGGTGAAAATTTTACGGGAGAAGGCTTTCCGTTTTTTATACATATTTTATACAAAAAAACTTATGTATATCTGGAAAGTACAAAATATCCAAAGGAAGTTCCGCAAAGGTTTGTTTTTGCTCTATTTTTTGATAAAATTGCCCATTTTCTGCCTTTTGCATCCAGCGGAAAGCGAAGAAAATACCAAAAAATCGTTGATTTCTTGTACTATTAAATGAATCAAAGTATACTTTCGGAATAAATTTTCTGTTAGTCAATCTTCGGAGAACATATTTATGATAAGAGCAAACCATCTTCAAGATTGAGGGATGGTTTTTATTTTACTAAAGTTGACAATGTGTCTTCATTTTGGAGTGAACTTGCATGGGAACTAAAGTTGATGCGCTTATCAAATGGATTCTTGGCGCGAAAATATCACATGAAGATTTTGTTGAAAAATCTGTATGGAGCAACCAGATTGCTCTCCGGATCGGAACGGCATTTGGTGTCCTTTTTGAGCTTTGCAATATATGCAGAGTGCTGTTTTTCAGCAATATAGGGACAATGGCCAATCACCGCAGTTACCTCAGATTTTATCTGGTCTATCTTGTCTGCTGTGCTGCATTTTTAATCATTGATTTCTGCTGCAATATGTCGGTTATGGCAAGATATCGGTTTTATATGATCAGCGTTGGCATGATTTTGTTCTGGCATCTGCTGTTTAATATGCATGATGTGTATCTGTCCGGCGCTATGGCGTATTTTACCATTGTGACGGCTATTTTTTTCTTTTCCGGTTTTTTGATGTTCAAACCCCTTTATACCATCATCAGTTTGGGCATATGCTACATTACATACTTCCTGTTTATTCACCCCATATTCAGTGTGGGGGAAATGGTCAATTTTACCGTCACCATCTGTTTGTGTGTCCTGATGTATCTCATCAGATATAAGGACCTGCGCATTGAAATCAGTCAGGTAAACCAGATGCGGGAAGTACAGCAGGAGCTGACAGACGCGCAGCGGGATTTTTGTCTGACCATTGAGCAGTATGAGCTGATCCGTGAACAGGAAAGCTCCATTACCTTTGAATGGGATATTCGGGAAGACTGGATTCGCTTTTCCAAGGAATGGAAACATTATTTCGATCATCCGGAGAACATTTCGCAATTCTATGATTTTATCGAAAATCTGGAATTGCTGTCGTCATCACACAAAGAAATTTTGCTCACCTGTATGAAAAATATCAAAAAAGGTGTTGCTTATCAAAAGTATGAGTTTATGCTGCCTGTCAAATCCGGGGAAAACAGATGGTTTGAGATCCGTGTGATTACCCAGACAAACAAGCATAGTGAGCCGGTTTTGGGCATTGGTATCCTTTCGGATATCACGGAACGTAAGGTTCGCATCAATCAGCTGGAAAAAGAAATCCAGATGGATTTTTTCACAGGCCTGCTGAACAAAACCTCCATTGAGCGTTATGGCAGACGTAAACTGTCAGAATTGCGGGAGGGAGAAAAACTGGCTGCTTTGATCGTGGATATGGACGACTTCAAAGACATCAACGATCATTATGGACATCCCATGGGAGATTATGTACTCAAAGAAGCCGCTGACATCATGCGTCACTATGCACCAGCGGGAGCCAGAATCGGCAGAATCGGCGGCGACGAGTTTATGGTGCTGCTGGTCAGCCATGACATATCCGGACTGAAAACGTTTGCAGAAACGGTTATCCGAAAAATCCACAACATTCAGTGGAACGGCATAACAGTTTCTCCCAGTTGCAGCATGGGGCTGGCGGTGGCATCCGCGCCCAATGTGAGCTATGATGACCTTTACCGCAAAGCCGACGACGCTTTGTATCACGCGAAACAGCTGGGCAAAAACCGGCTTTACAGTGTATTTTCCGAGCAGACGGAAAACAATTGAATCCTTTGGCAAAATCGTTGAAAAACGATGACGCAAAGCTATGAGTCTACGGCAGGGAACTGCTACGATCGTCAAGCTGCAAAAATGACTGGCATCCCTGTGCCTGATTTTTTGCGGCTTTTTCTTTTGGGAGGAATGTGATTTGAACGAGGTATATCGTCAGGAAAAGAAATATTTTATGACCCTTTTTGATATGAAAAAACTTTCCGGCCAGTTGGATCAGGTCATGATACAGGATGCCCATAACGGCGCAAACGGCTACAATATCCGTTCCCTGTACTTTGATACCATCCATGAGCGGGATTATGAGGCGAAGATTGATGGTCTGGAACTGCGGCGGAAAATCCGTCTCAGGATTTATGACCCTGCCGCCGATTTTGCCATGCTGGAAATGAAGCAGAAGGAAGGCAGCTACCAGAAAAAGCGTTCCCTGCGGGTGTCCCGAGAGGATGCCATAGAACTGATCCAAGGCAGGTATCACAGCCTGTTGAAATATCCGGATCCTTTTGCGGCGGAGTGCTATGGGCTGATGCACATGCAGTGTTACCGCCCCAAAACCATTGTGGAATATAAGCGGAAAGCCTATATTGCTAAGGAAAATAAAATCCGCATCACCTTTGACCACCAGATTGAGGCAACAGAAACCAATATGGATTTGTTTGCGCCGGATCTGAATATGTATCCGGTGCTGGATAAATTCAACGGTGTGCTGGAAGTGAAATATAATGGCTTTCTGCTCAGTTATATCAAAGAACTGGTCAATGAAGCCAATCGTTCGGAATTGTCAGTGAGCAAATATTGTCTGGCGCGGAGCGCCACCATGAAGTTTGCGTTATAGGAGGGATGTATTATGAGAAAAGCATTACTGGAGTTTTTGCAGAGCACGGGGCAATTGGATTTGCAGACCATTATCCTGCGTATGGCAGTGGCGACATTGGTGGGTTTTTTGATCTATCTGTCCTATATGATCTCCCATGAAGGCAGCATTTACAGCAGAAAATTCAATGTTTCCCTCATGGCCCTGACGGTCATTACAACGGCGGTTATGATCGTCATTGGCAATAACATCGCTTTGTCCCTTGGTATGGTGGGTGCGCTGTCTATCGTCCGTTTCCGTACTGCCATCAAGGATTCCCGTGACACCGTTTATATTTTCTGGACCATCGTCACAGGTATCTGCTGTGGTTCCGGCGATTTCCTCATTGCCGGTATCGGCGGGGCATTCACATTTTTGATTCTGCTCATTTTCGGACGCATCAAAAATGACAACCGCGTGCTGTTCATCATCCGTACCGCAAGGGTCAATGAGCCACGGATCGAAGCTCTGATGTTCCAGTATTTTGCCCGGAAAGCAAACCTGCGGGTGAAGAACACCACGGAAAACAGTGTGGAATTTATTTATGAAATCAGTAAGCGGATTCTGGATAAAGCCGGAAATACCGCAAAAGGAAATATGAAAGGAAAAAGCATTACCGATGCCATCTATGAGATCGGCAATATCGAATACTGCAATATGGTGATGCAGAACGACGAAATCAGCAGTTGATGGGAGGCGAGGAAAATGAAATATCGTATTGCAGGGATTGCTGCAATGGTGCTGGTACTGCTTGCGGTATTTCTTGCCGATAACGTGGATACCGAAAACCCGGAAAAACGGGTGCATCAGCATCTTACCGCCCGTCAGCCCGACGCAGGATGCGACTGCGATGGCACCACCCTTTGCACCCATCTGCCTTTGCTGGTCATTGATACTGGCGGCGTGGAAATCCCCGGCAATCCCATCACCGATGAACATCATCAGGAAATCGGCTTCACCACCGCAGCCGATGGAAGCACCATGATTTCCGGCAAACTGTCTGTTATGAGTGATGAAAAGCAGAACCATCATCCCACAGATGCGCCGGACATGGAAAGCAACATCATGATTCGTGTCAGAGGCAACTCCTCCCGCTATTTCAATAAAAAGAGCTATCGTGTGAAGCTGGTGGAGGATGCGGAGGGACTTGTCAATCGAGATCTGCCCCTTTTGGGTATGAGCAAAGAAAGCGACTGGGCACTCCATGGGCCATTTCTGGATAAAACCCTCATCCGTAACTATATGTGGATGAATATTTCCGCGGAAATCATGGGCTATGCGCCGGAAGTGCGTTTCTGTGAAGTGATCCTCAATGGAGAATATCAGGGGGTTTATCTTCTCATAGAAACCATCAAGGAAGGGGATTATCGGGTGAACCTCAGTGACTATGAGGAAGGCAATGACCAGACCAGTTATATTGTCCGTATGGATGCACTGGAAGACGGCAACGCCATCAACAACTATACCCAGTATACATACGAAATGGAATTTTCCACCATGGAGGATGACCCGGAGCATGTGGTGTCCTCCACAGGCATACAGGTGCTGTATCCCCAGGAGGAATACCAGAGCGAAGGTGTTTTGAATTATATCCAGCGGGACATCAGCCGTATTGAGCGGGGACTTTTTTCCTCGGATATGGTTTCCGGTCAGTATGACTATGAGAAGGAACTGGATGTGGATTCCTTCGTGGATTATTATGTGCTTCAGGAATTTTTGCTGAACAATGACGTGTTCTCCCGTTCCACCTATTTTTATCGGGATGTGCGGGGACATTTGACGGTAGGCCCTGTCTGGGACTATAACAATATGCTGGATAACTACATCCGCCCCTTTTCCTATGACCGTTTGTATCTCCAGAACAGAGGTTGGTACGGTGCGCTGATGAAAGACGAGGATTTTGTGGAGCGGGTATTGGATCGGTATGCAGAATTGCGGCAGACTTATCTTTCTGACGAATATCTGACCAATTATATAGAAGAAACCCTTGCTTACCTTGGGCCTGCCATTGCCCGCAATGACGAGGTGTGGGGCTTCAGTTACGACACCACAGATCTGACCACCATGCAGCGGCGCAGACCGGCGGCGGGGCAGACATTGGAGGATGTGAACCCTTCCAGTCATGCCGAAGCGGTGGAATGGATGGTGGATTTCATGCTGAAACGAGCTGAATGGCTGGATGAAAATATCGAGAGCCTGCGGCAGTATTGTCACCAGTCCAAGACAGCAACCCAATGGGTTGAATAGGAGGTATGTGAAATGATGAAACGGTTCATTCTCGCTTCTCTGGCAGTTGTCCTCCTTCTGGCAGGGATGGGATACCTTGTGTACTATCGTGGAATCTATGTGGATTTCAAACCGGAGGTATCTGTCACAGCCAATTTCCGCACCCAGGGAAAAGAGATACAGTATTTAGATGGGGACACATGGAAAACCATGGAGATACGGGGTGTGGATTTGTCCTCCAACATCCCCGGCGAAGCCATGCTGGACTTTGTGCCAACTTATGAAGATTATACCCGCTGGCTGGAACAGATCGGTGAAATGGGCGCTAATACCATTCGGGTCTATACAGTTATGGACGCGGATTTTTATGAGGCCCTTTATCACTATAACACCACAAAAGAAAAGTCCTTGTACCTGTTGCAGGGGCTGTCGGTGCCTGACCGTGCCAATTATGGAGCGAAGGACATTTATCAGGAGGAATTTGTGGATCTCCTGCTGGAAAACGGCATCAAAGCCGTGGATGTCATCCATGGCAACAGAGCCATCGAATTGGGGGATTTTACAGGCACTGGCTGGTATCAGTGGGATGTTTCCCCTTGGACACTGGGCTATCTGCTGGGTCACGAGTGGGACAGCGGCATTATCGCCTATACCAATAACAGCACTTTGGGAGAGACTTCTTACCAAGGCACTTATTTCTACACCAAACCGGAAGCCACCCGTTTTGAAACAGCCATGGCAAAACTCATGGATCAGGTGACCGCTTACGAAAGCAATAAATATAAAGAGCAGCGGCTCATTTCCTTTGTCAATTCCCCTTGGGATGATCCTTTTGCTTATGACACACTGTATAACGCCCGTTTTGATACATACAATCAGGTGGATATGGAGCATATCGGCGCTTCCGCGGAATTGCAGTCCGGGTATTTCGCTTCTTATCGTCTGGAAACCCTTTGTCCGGAATATCAGAAGTATTTCACGCAGGCACAGCGGGCGGAGCTGGGGGAACTGCTTACAGTACTGGAAACAGGGGACTTATACAGCGGCTATCTGACTTTGCTCAATCGGTATCATACAGTGCCGGTGGCGGCAGTTGGTTTTGGTTTCTCCACTGCCAGAATGCCTGTGGTGGAAAACCATCCCCCTTTGAATGAACAGCAGCAGGGGGAAGCCCTTGTGGAACTGTGGCAGAAAATGCGAGGTGCCGGCTGGATCGGGGGCTATGTGTCCAACTGGCAGGATGTGTGGGACAGAAACACTTGGAATACGGTCTATGCCAATTACAGTTTGGGCGTAGATAACTGGCAGGACGTGCAGACAGACGGGCAGAATTACGGTTTGATGCAGTTCTGGCTGGGAAGCGGCGAAGGAGTCTGCACGGTGGACGGCAATGCCGCCGAATGGCAGGGCAAAGAGCCTGTCTGGTCATCTGACGGCATGGATTTGTATATGGATTATGACGAAAAGTATCTGTATTTCTATGTGGATGGATTTTCGCCGGAAAAAGACGTTCTGTATCTTCCCATTGATACCACGCCTAAAACGGGCAGTACCTACGGGGAGGAAAAGAAGATTTCCTTTGAAAGAGGCTGTGATTTTGTGGTGACCATTGACGGCAAGGATAACAGCCGTGTGCTGGTGCAGGAGCGTTATGAGAGCCTTTGGATTATGTATGCCTACGAAACGGCTTACGAAAATCCTTATGAACAGGACAACTGGCGGGAAAAAGATTCTCCTGTGTTCCGTCCCATCCGTTCCATTCTGGAATGGTCGGAACCAAAGGCCGTGGGACATTGGGTTGCCATGCCCACTTACGAAACGGGAAAACTGCGCTATGGCAATGCAGACCCGGATTCTCCTGCCTTTGATTCTCTGGCGGACTTCTGTTTTACGGAAGATGGCGTGGAAATGCGGATTCCCTGGGGGCTTCTGAATTTCTCCAATCCCGCCGAAAAAATGATACACGATGATTACTATGAACATTATGGTGTGGAATATATGCAGATTGACGAAATGTTCGTGGGTGCAGCTGTGGCGGGCCATACCCAGGGGCGTTTCTCCATGGCGTCTTTCCCTCTGGAAGGCTGGGAAAAACATACGGAATACCACGAACGTCTGAAAAAATCTTATGATGTTTTGCAGGCGGCTTGGAGCGGCCGCTGACATATCACGAAAAGAAAGGAGCAGATATATGAAAGTTGAATTTATGATCTATATCTACGGCGCCGTTTGTGCCAGCATGATCGTCTTTAACATCGTTTATAATTTGCTCCTGAAAGGCAGCGAATCCCGTATGCAGAAACGATGCCTGAAGATCAAGCGCAAAATAGATGCTCAGATTTCCCGTCTGGCGGCAGGGAAAAAAGTGGAGGAATCCCATCTGGAGGAGCTGCGGCATAAACTTTCCCATATCAATCATTTGATGGCATTCCATCAGGTTTTGCAGGAGGATATGGAGCAGAACCCTGCCCTGTATCGGGAATATCGTCATCAGATCCGGCCTGTGGTCATTTATATGGCGGCGGTCTATCGGGATAAGGAAAATATGCAGGCAGGGTATTTTGCCTATTTCCTTTCCTGCTATACGGCGGATAAACAGATGGCAATGGACTCTTTGCAGGACATTTTGCTGGATTATGTGCAGAAAAATAATCTCTACTGCCGTTTCAATGCTTTGCAGGCCCTGTACCATTTGGGAACGCCGGAAATTGTGGCTGAAGCCCTCCGCATTGCTGATGACGGCAGTGTGTTCCTCCATGAAAAACTCATTACCGAAGGGCTCCTTTCCTATACAAGAGATTATCACGACCTCATTGAGCAGCTGTGGAAGAAAATGACGCGTTATTCTTCTCATACTCAGCTAGCCATATTGAATTATATCCGGTTCCGTTCCGGTGATTATCAGCGGGAGATGTACGAGATTATGATGGACAAAAAAGCCCATAAAGAGCTGCGTCTGGCGGCGATCCGGTACTGCGGCAAATATCCCTATGAACCAGCCTATGGGCCTTTGCTGGCATTTGTAGAGGATAAGGACGCGACCAAATGGGAGTTTGCCACAGTGGCGGCATCTTCTCTGGCGTCTTATGAAGGAAAGGCAGTGGTTGGAGTGTTGAAAGAAGCCCTCCACAGCAGCAACTGGTATGTGCGCTACGCCGCAGCCCAAAGTCTGGAGCATCTCCGTGTGAACTATGGCGATGTGGTGGACATTACCGCAGGCAGTGACCGCTATGCCAGAGAAATGCTCATGTATCGGCTGGAATCCCGCAAACTGCAAAGTCTGGAGGTGTAAAGGGGCATGGATGCGTTTAAACAATTTTTTGATGGCGTCGGTATCTTTTTCGTCCTCTATATGATCGGTTATGCCAGTTTTCTGTTTCTGGCGGTGACTGTCGGCACTTCCGAGCTGTATAAAATGAAGCGGCGGAACCAGCTGAAAAACGAACTTTTGGGGGAATATTATGTGCCTGTTACCATTGTGGTGCCTGCCTATAACGAGGAAGTGACCATTGAGGCAAGCATCCGTTCTTTGCTTGCCCTGGACTATAAATTGTATGAAATTGTCGTTGTGGATGACGGTTCCAGTGACGACACATCCAAAGTGGTGCGGGATGCTTTTCACATGCAGCAGATCAGCCGCCCCATACAGCGGAAGATCCCCCGCCAACCTGAGGAAGTTATTTATGAAAGCTACGAATGGAAGGTGCCCATCACCCTCATCCGCAAGAAAAACGGCGGCAAGGCAGACGCTTTGAATATGGGCATCAATGCGGCAAAATATCCCTATTTCATCTGTATGGACGCCGATTCGGTGCTTCAGTATGATTCACTGGAAAAGATTGTCCGTCCTGTGTTGGAGGACGGCAGTGTGGTGGCAGTAGGCGGCGTTGTCCGTCCCTGCAACGGAACGGAAATTCACGACGGACATGTGGTGTCTTATCGTATACCCGACCAGATCATCCCCTGTATGCAGGTGTTGGAGTATGACCGTTCTTTTCTGGCAGCAAGGATACTTTTTGACCGGTTCAACGGCAGTATCATCATTTCCGGCGCTTTTGGGCTGTTTTATAAAAACACCGTTGTGGAAGCAGGGGGATATGCTCCCGGCACCATCGGTGAAGATATGGAATTGGTGGTAAAGCTTCATGTGTATTGCAGGGAAAATAGCATCCCTTATCGTATCCGCTACGCCACCGATGCCGTCTGCTGGACACAGGCGCCGGAGAAGCTGGGGGATTTGTGCAAACAGCGCAGACGGTGGCATATCGGGCTGTTCCAGAGCATGATGCGCCACAGACGTATTTTCCTGAATCCGAAATATGGCCTTGTGGGATTGATTTCCTATCTGTATTTTCTGGTCTATGAGCTGCTTTCACCTTATATTGAGGTCTTTGGGATTCTCACCATTGCTCTGGCATTTGTGGTAGACCTGATTAATGTGCCATTTATGATACTGTTTTCGTCATTTATGTGGTGTACTCCGCTATTTTGTCGCTGACGGCGTTTTTTGCCCGCATTTATACGGTGGACTTGAAGCTGTCCTTTTCCGATGTGCTCAAAGCCATCGGGCTTTGTATGGTGGAGGTTTCCTGTCTGCGTCTGGTGCTGGCGTGGGTGCGGGCAACGGCTCTGGTGGGATACCGCCATCGGAAACACGCTTGGGGCAGGATCGAACAGAAAAAGATACGGTTCAAATAAAAGGGCGGTTTTCATATGAAATTAGATCAACTGAAAAAAGGTTTTGGGGGCTACAAAAAAGCCAGTGTTTATGAATACATCACCATGATGGAAGAAGAATTTTCCGAAAAACTGGCGGAAAAAGTGACGGAACAGAAAACCCAGGAGGAGCAGTACCGCACACAGATTGCCGCTCTGGAAAAAGAACTGAGCCGTGTGAGAAAAGAACTGGAGGAGCAGAAGAAAGAACAGATGAATGTTGCTTCAGCTCTCATGGAGGCTGTTCGATATAAGGATGAGCTTCAGCAGGAAGCCCAGGCAAAAATGCGGGAAGAGCGTGCGGAATGGGAGAAAAACTGGAAGAAGGGGCAAAAGAGCTGAATCAGTACCATAAACAGATTGCGAAAGTGCGTGAAATGGTCTGCGGCATGCTTCAGTCCATGGATGCCCAGTCTGAGGAAGTGGAAATGCAGATTCGGACAGTGAAATCCGCCTGCCCTCGTCATAACATGACTTTGTTTGAAAGGAACCCTACGGAAGAAGCGTAAAGACAGAGGTGCTGACTGTGGAAGAAAAGACTTTGATTTATGTTGCGGGAAATCCAGACGCCTATCCTTTGGAGTATTTTGATAAAGATACCCAGACCTATGCGGGGGTCATACCAGAGCTGCTGGCGGAATTTTCTGACCAAAGTACATATGAAATCGTATATTATGAGGCAGACGGCACAGACCACCGGGAAGAGCTTGCCAAACAGAAACAGGTTGACCTGCTTTCCGCCTATGAAGCAGGGGAGGAACTGCCGGAAAATACCGGCGTCGTTACGCTTTTTCCTGGAGAAAATGCCTATACCCTCTACTTTACGGAGGCCGCTCCCGATGCCTTTCAGTCGGACTTGCGGGCTTATCTGGCACAGGTGTCTCCTGCGGAAGTGACGGGGCTTTTGATGGCTTCTGTGGAAACGCCGCCCAATACCCAGGGGATGTACTGGACAATGGGTGCTATGGGGGCTGCCCTTTTGGTCATGGCGGCGGTGCTGCTGCTGACGGTGCGCCGATACCGCAGGAGACTGAAAGAAAGCCAGCAGAATGTGGAAACAGACGAAACCACAGGACTGGGGAATATGGAATATCTGGAACGGTATTATAAACAATATATCAATGACAAAAATCGTATCCTGTATCAGGCGGTGTATTTCTATGTGGATACAGACCGCCTGCGCAGACTCAGCAGCGGATAGGAAATCGATGAATTCCTCCGTTACTGCGCCGTTGTTCTGGGGGAATATACCCAGGACAGCGATATTCTGGCAAGGGTATCGGAACACGGCTTTATCATGCTGAAACTTACGGGCGGCGCAGACAAAACCGATGCATGGCTCACGGCTATTTTGGACAGAATCCATGATTATGCAAAGCTCTATGGCAAGCCTTACGATACCAATATTTATGCGGGCATTTATGCCCTTAGAGCAGAGGACAGAGACCTCAACGAAATCATTTTCCAGGCTTCTCAAGGGGCTTATGGAGCGGAAAAAGAGGATTGCAGGTATCTGCGCTGCTCCAAAGGCATGATGGATCAGTTCATGCAGGAGCGTCAGCTGCAAGCCAGCATCGAACAGGCCTTTGCCCAAAAAGAATTTCAATTATATATCCAGTTCTATGTGGATGCGGCAAATTTTGCCGTGGTGGGCGGGGAAGCCCTTTCCCGCTGGAAGCACCCCCAAAAGGGCATATTGCTGCCCAGTATGTTTATTCCCCTTATGGAACGGGAAAAAATGATCAGCCGACTTGGCTATTACTGCCTGAAAGAGGTATGCTTCTTCTTAGAGGGTCTTTTGAAAGAAGGCGTAGATACCTTTTTCGTTTCCTGTAATTTCTCCCGTGATACCTTTGCGGCAGCGGATTTTGTCCAGAAGGTACAGGAGATTATGAATGGATTTACATTTCCAAGAGAACTGCTGATTCTGGAGATCACGGAAAGCGTTTCTGTCAGAAATGCCGCCCAGATTCGGCAGAATATCATTGCGCTGAAAAAATATGGCGTCAGAGTCGCCCTGGGCGACTTTGGCGAAGGTTTTACATCTTTTTATGATCTGCAAAAATACCCCATCGACGGGATCAAGCTGGATAAAGGTCTGGTGGATCATGTGACGACACCCATTGGCACAGCCATATTGAAGGCTATGATCCAGGTGGGGCATGAGCTGAATATGACTATTCTTGCCGAAGGGGTGGAAACAGATGAACAGGTGCGTGCCCTGCAGGAAATCCATTGTGATGTAATCCAGGGATTCCGTTTCAGTCATCCCATGCCTCAGTGGGAGGCCAATGTGCAGATCATTCAGAACAGGCGAACATAAGAAAAAAACAAGCTGTGCCTAATTGCCTTGCTGGGAAAAGACAAAGACACAACAGGAGGTTTGCAGTGTAGGAGGCTAGTATGGACGAGAAGAAATTGACAAAACAATTGCGCCGCATTACGATCATTACCATCATCGGCAGCTTGTTGCTCAGTGCCATTGGTTTTGGTATTTTTGGCTATATCATGAAATCTGCCCATGAAGCGGAGCATGCGCAGCTCCAGGCGGAACAACGGAATATAAAGGACGGCTGTTCAGACAGATGGATAAAAACCTGCAAATACTGACCACACTGTCTAAGGCATACGAAGTCAGTACCATTACCGATGACCCTGGACAACTGGGACAAAGCCTGATGGAAACCAATGCCGCCAATGACTTTGTCAGCATGGTTTATATGCGTAAAGACGGCACAGGCCTCATGCATACAACAGAATCCGGCGAGGTAGAGGCCATCACCATGGATGACCTGCATCCCTACGCCGTAGAGGTCATGGAGTCCGCCCTCCAAGGAAAAAATACCATTTCCAAGATTTTCAGAAGTCAGGTACTGGATGAGAAGATATTTGTATACGCTGTTCCCGTGTTTGAAAACGGGGAGGTCGTTGGGGCACTGGCAGCCGGAGATACCATCAATATTTTCACAGATGCCACCGACGGCAAAACGGTCATGGGCGGGGCAGGTTATCTGCACCTCATTGCCGATAACGGTATGTTTCTGGTTCGGTCAGAAAATACATTGGTGGACGAGGAAATGAAAAACCTTTATGAAGGGGATGTTTTCTCTGAACAGACGAAAGAGGAAATGCGGGCTGCTTTGGAAAAAGGAGAGTCCGTCTGCGGGGAATATACCTACGAAGGCAATCGCATGCATTTTTATATGGTGCCGCTGGATGTCAATGGATGGTATCTGTTCTGCGCCAATAAGGTGTGGGGTTCTTCCGCTTCCTTGGGAGATGCTTTGACCATCTTTGGCGTACTCATGACATTGATGCTGATTCTCATGAATGTGCTGCTTTACAGCGGACGCCGTGTCTTTAGCCAAAACATCAAAACCTTGATCCGTTTGGCCTATGAAGACCCCATCACCGGGGCAAAAAATACAGCCCACTTTGACGAGAGCTTCCAGCAGATATTGGAAACAAAACAGCCTTTCAGCACCGTAGCCTTGAATGTCCATAACTTCAAAGGCATCAATGACCTGTTTGGCAGAATGCGCGGGGATCGGGTGCTGTGTTATATGGAAAATGTGCTGAATCATAATCTGAAAGAAGGGGAGTTCTTCTGCCGTGACACAGCGGATCTGTTTTACCTGCTGCTGTTGGATACAGACGAGGAATCCATCAAAAAACGTCTGGCTGTCATCATTGAGCAGATCAGAGCATCTTCTCTGGAATATGGTGAATTCAGTTATGATCTTTCCCTTTATGCCGGTGTTGCCATCGGAGAAGAACGGGAAAAAGCCCTGCTGGCCATGCAGAGCATCGAACATACCCACCATACGGATATTGCCTTTTGCAATCATGACATGCATAATGCCGTACGGAAGAAAAACAGCATTGAAAGCCAGATGTATCCGGCTTTGCAGAATAAAGAGTTCAAATTGTTCTTACAGCCTAAGTTCGGCATGAAGAACGAAGGATTGGTGGGAGCGGAAGCTTTGGTGCGCTGGCAGAATCCAGACGGTTCTTACCGCTATCCCAATGAGTTCATTCCGCTGTTTGAGGAAAACGGCTTTTGTCTAAAGCTGGATCTTTATATGGTAGAACGGGCCTGTGAGCAGATCAAGGCATGGAAGGATGCAGGCCTGACGCCTGTGCCTATTTCCGTAAATCAGTCCAAGATGCTGTTTTCTGACCTGAATTATCCCGATAACCTTATGCAGATACTGAATCGGTACCATGTATCTCCATCTTTAATTACGCTGGAGATACTGGAAGGGGTTGCCACGGATAATCTGGAACTGCTGAACCATCAGATTGAAGCCCTCCATGCCCTGGGATTCCGTATTTCCATGGATGACTTTGGCAATGGATATTCCTCTTTGAATATGCTGTATCAGCTCAACATTGATGAATTGAAGCTGGATCGAGGCTTCCTGCGTCAGGTTTCTAAAGAGGACGAAGAACGCCGCTATATTATATTGGAACAGATCGTCAGCTTCGCCCGGAAACTGGGCATTGCCACCGTTGCGGAAGGCATTGAAACGCAGGAGGATGAAGCTCTGATACAGGCGCTCAAATGTAATTTCGGACAGGGATATTTCTATGATAAGCCCATGAGCGCCAAGGAATTCAGCTAGCGTTATATGAAAAAAGACGAGAAATAACCCTTTGCTGTCAGCAATAAAATAAGAAATCACACCCCGTTTGTTGGACTGGATGTCCTGCGGGGTGTTTTCATGTTCAGAGGACAGGCAGATGGAAGGGCATCTTTCCCTTCCTGTTTTTTCTGACAAAAAAATATCATAATTTTTTTTGAAATTTTCAAGAGAATCACACTTTTGTTCTACTTTATGATATACTGATACTGTATCGGCTTTTTGGAACCAATTTTTATTAGAATCAGAAGAATCGGGTGTGATACAATGGATTTTTTGAACAGCTTTTTCAGCGGTCTGGGCATCACAGAATTTGTACGTCCGTCCATTGGCATAACGGATGTGCTGGATATCCTGATTGTGGCATATATCATCTATAAAGTCATTTTCTGGATCAAAGAAACCCGTGCCTGGGTCCTTTTCAAAGGGATACTGGTGATCTTTGCCTTTGCGGCAGTGGCAGCCCTTTTGAAATTACATACCATCATTTTTGTTCTTTCCAACACCATCAATATGGGTATCATTGCACTGCTCATCGTTTTCCAGCCGGAAATGCGGAAGGCCCTGGAACAGCTGGGCAAAGGAAAGATCTTTTCTTACTTCACCCGCGGCGAAGATGCCGGGGATGAAAAAGCCGCAGCCCGCACCGTGAATGAAATCGTCAAGGCGGCAGACAAAATGGGAGCGGCAAAAACAGGCGCTCTGATCCTTATGGAGCAGGAAGTGCCTCTGGGCGATCTGGAAAGAACAGGCATCCCCATCGATGCCATCGTGTCCAGTCAGCTTCTCATCAATATTTTTGAACACAACACCCCCCTCCATGACGGGGCGGTGATCATCCGGCGGAACCGTGTGGCAGCGGCCACCTGTTTCCTGCCATTGACAGACAGCAACGAAGTCAGCATGGAACTGGGTACCAGACACCGGGCAGCCATCGGCGCCAGCGAGGTTTCTGACGCCCATGTTATCGTCGTTTCCGAAGAAACGGGAAAGATTTCCGTGGCAAGAGGCGGCGTTCTTTATCGAGATTTGACACCGGAACAATTGAAAAACATGATCTCCGAACAGGATCATCAATCCGCCAAAAAGAAACTGGCGATTTGGAAAGGAAGGCAGGATAAATGAAACGATTTCAGGAATTGCTCATGAAAGACCTGGGCTGGAAACTGCTTTCCGTGGCCATTGCTACCACCATGTGGTTTATGGTCATCAGCATCAATCAGCCCATTGACACAAGATCATACAGCACCACTCTCCAATTGGTGGGAGAAGAAACATTGACCGCCCGTGGGCTCACCGTAGCCAATCGGGAAGATTTGACCAATACGAAAATCAGCATCAAAGTCAAAGCCCAGCGAACGGCCCTGGATCGGCTCAGTCAGCGGCAGGCGGACTTGATTTCTGCCAGTGTGGATCTGTCAGACCTGACTTATGCTCAGGATGGCGATACCATCACACTGCCTGTTGAAACCTCCGTTGGCGGCGGTGCCACAGGCTATACCGTAGAGAGCAAAGTCCCCGGCAGCGTGGAGATTCAAGTGGAAACCCTGGCAGCCAAGGAGTTCCCTCTGGAAGTTTCCCTGAACGGGGAAGTCACAGAAGGTACCCACCTGTCAACACCGAAACTGATCCCAGAAACCATTATGGTCAAAGGGGCAAAATCCGCAGTGGACAGCGTTGTGGCAGTACGCCTGCCTGTCAATGCGGCAGATGCGGTGCAGCAGATGGATTTGCAGGTGAAACCCGTAGCATATGACAAAGACGGCAATACCGTAAGCGGCGTTACATTCTCCGTGGATACGGTCACCGTTTCTTATAGCCTGAATGAGGCAAAACAGGTGCCTGTTCAGGTTTCCGTAACAGGCAGCCCGGCAGACGGCTATCATTTAGGGGAAATCACATGTACCCCGAAAACCATTTCTGTCATTGGCGCCAAAGAAGATCTGGCGAAATTGAATGTGATTTCTCTGGATCAGATTGACGTCAGCGGAGCAACCAGCTCCATCAGCCGTACGTTCCAGCTTTCCGACTATCTGCCGGAAGGGGTGAAACTGGAAGAAGGCAGCAGTGCTGTGGTACAGGTTCTTGTTCATGTGGACAGAGGGGAAGAAAAGACCGTAACGGTTTCTTCTGACCAGATTCACTTGACCAATCCTCAGGATGGGTACCAGTATCATATGCCTGACAGCATTTCCGTTTCCATCAACGGTGAGGCAAGCCAGCTGGCGGCTGTGGAAGGCAGTGACCTGTCAGGCCAGATCGACGTTTCTGCACTGACAGAAGGTGAACATACCGTTTCCATTGATTGGAACCTGCCAAGCGGCATTACGGCAGACAACAGCACCGTTACCATGGAAGTGACGGCTGTTGGCGGCGATGAATCAGATACAGAATCATAAAATATAGGAGAAAATAAGTAAGGAGTTTGAATAAAAAATGGGTAGATTATTTGGTACGGACGGTGTCCGCGGTGTAGCGAATACAGAACTGACAGGGGAAATGGCTTTCCAGCTGGGACGTGCAGGCGCATATGTGCTGACAAAAGAAACAAAACACGCACCCCGCATTTTGGTGGGTATGGATACCCGCATCAGCGGTGATATGCTGGAAGCGGCATTGGTAGCAGGCATCTGCTCCGTAGGCGCTCATGCAGTGCTGGCAGGCATTGTGCCTACACCCGCAGTGGCTTATCTGGTACGGAAATATCGTCTGGATGCAGGCGTTGTGATTTCTGCATCCCATAACCCCGTGGAATACAACGGCATCAAGTTTTTCAACAGCCAGGGCTATAAACTCAGCGACGATCTGGAAGATGAAATCGAAAACATCATCCTGAGTCATCCCGAAATCCTGCCTTCTCCCACAGGGGCATCCATCGGTACCCACACCGTAGCGGAAGAAGCCCTGGATGATTACATCGCATTCCTTGGCAGCACCACAAAAGAAAAATTCGATGGCATCAAAGTGGCTCTGGACTGTGCCAATGGTGCATCCTATAAAGCGGCTCCCATCACACTGCTGAATCTGGGTGCCAAACTGTGTATCATCCATAACGAACCTGACGGCACAAACATCAATGAACGCTGCGGTTCCACTCACATGGAAGATCTGAAAGCATTTGTAAAAGAAAATAAAGCAGACATCGGTTTCGCTTTTGACGGCGACGCAGACCGTTGTCTGGCCGTAGACGAAAACGGCGAACTCATCGACGGCGATAAAATCCTGGCCATCTGCGGTCTGGATATGAAAGAAAAAGGTACACTGAAAAACGATACCATCGTTGGTACTGTCATGTCTAACCTGGGTCTGACCATGATGGGCAGAGAAAAAGGCATTTCTATTGAACAGGCGGGCGTTGGCGACCGTTACGTTCTGGAACGTATGATCGAAGCGGAACGCAATCTGGGCGGTGAACAGTCCGGTCATATCATTTTCCTGGATCACAACACCACCGGTGACGGTATCCTCACAGCCATCCAGCTGCTGTCCGTTATGAAACGCACAGGCAAAAAGGCTTCTGAACTGGCAAAAGCCATGGAAGTAATGCCTCAGGTGCTGGTAAATGCCCGCGTCAATAACGCAAAGAAAAATACTTATATGGAAGTACCTTCCATCCGCCATGCCATTGCCAAACTGGAAGAAGAATTTTCCGCAGACGGCCGTGTGCTGATCCGTACTTCCGGTACAGAACCCCTGATCCGTGTCATGATCGAAGGCAAAGACATGGAACGTATGGAAAAAGCGGCAAAAGAACTGGCAGCATTCATTGAAAAGACATTGCAGTAATAAAGGAGAAACGAAATGAAAAAAGGAATTGCGGTTTTATTGGCATTGTTGTGTATGGTGGCATTTGCCGGATGCAGCGGCGACCCGGAAACCCAGTTTGCCACAGTCAACGAAATGGAAGGCGTGACACTGGAACTGAAAGAAGATACCCTGAGAGCCACCAGCGGTACATTCCTGCTGACCAACGGCACAGACGCGGAAATCAGCTATCGTGACGCGTATCACATGGAAAAGAAAGACGCGGACGGCAATTGGAAAGAATTTGTAGGTACTGCCAATGCGACATGGGGCGAAGAAACCGTTGCGGTACCTGCCGGAGAAACGGTAGAACTGCCTATCAACTGGAAAAATCTCTGCGGCGGCATTGGTGCCGGAGAATTCCGTCTGATCATTGAAGTAGACGGCAATGCCATTGCGGCAGAGTTTACAAGAGAATAAAATATGGAAAATAAAAATAGCTGGAATCCTGATATTAGGAATCCAGCTATTATTTTTTTAATAAATGATGGTTTTTTATTCCTTAAAACAGCAGATCCACCATGGTCTTTGCTTTTTCGATATCTTCCAGAATGGATTTCTGCTTTTCTTCAAAGAGCAGCTCTTTGTTGTAGCTGTAATATTTTTCACAGCCGTTTTCGCTGATGAATTTCACGCTATAATAGTTGGCAGTCAGTTCTGTGATGAAAATGACCATTTCCTGTCCAGCGCCGAAGGCTTCTTCCAGGAAAGCAAAAGCGTTGTCCAGTGCTGCGGAAGCGTAGGAGATAGCGTTTTCTCTATCTTCCACCACATGGGCGAATTTCTCTTTCATCATGCCGAATACATCGTCTTTTTCTCTAAGCCCTGCGGCTTTGGCTGCCTGCACATAGCCTTCCATGGTCTGCAATGTGGCAAGGTATGCCTGTGCGCTGTGCTTGTCCAGAAGACCGGCTTTCTTTTCTCTGTCGTACTTGCTCTGGATTTCTTCCATGTAGGATTCTGTAAGGGTTTCCCAAGGGGTTTCGGCGCAGTAAGGGCTTGCGAAACGTTCCTTGATTTCTTTCAGCACGCCGTGAAGCTGAACGGTCTGCAAGTCTTTGTCATAAGCAGCAGTAAAGTCCTCTGTCAGGCGGCTCAGCAGCAGACCCATGACGCTGAGGCGTTCGTCGAAAGGCGCTTCCTGGAGTTTTTCCACGGCGCCTTTGGTGTAGTTCCCAGCCAGAATGTCCCCTACACGGTAGTCTGTGCGGTATTTTTCGTAGAGGTCTAAGTAGTTGGCAAAATCCTTAGCGATCTTCTTGTGCTGCAAGTACTGAACGATGAGGGTTTCGTCAGCGGCAATGCCCAGTTCCTCATAAACCTGCAACATATTGGACAGGTCTTCCCAGCCTCTGGCGGTGGCAAAACGCTTGCCATCTACTGTGGTTTCCATGGCATAGAAATGGTTTTTCTTGATTTCCAGATAGGACAGGATGGCACCGTGGAGCCCCTGTTTCCAAGCGTATTCCTTCCATGCGGCAAAATCAGGCTCTACGTCAATTTTCTTCACACGGTCTAAGGTTACTACGTCAAATTCCCGCACGCTCTTGTTGTATTCGGGGGGGTTGCCTGCTGCCACGATGATCCAGCCTTCGGGTACCTTATGGGAGCCGAATGTTTTCGCCTGCAAAAATTGCAGCATGGCAGGAGCCAGTGTTTCGGATACGCAGTTGATTTCGTCGATAAACAGGATGCCTTCTTTCAGCCCTGTTTCTTCCATTTTGTCATAAACAGCACCGATGATTTCACTCATGGTGTATTCTGTGACGGCATATTCCTTGCCGCCGTAGTTTTTGTGGCTGATGAAGGGCAGCCCCATGGCGCTCTGACGGGTGTGGTGGGTGATGCTGTATGCCACCAGCCCCACGCCGCATTCTCTTGCCACCTGTTCCATGATGGCAGTTTTGCCGATGCCCGGCGCCCCCATGAGCAGCAGGGGACGCTGCCGCACCACAGGGATTTTATATTCTCCGTAAGCGTCCTTTGCCAGATAAGCGGCAATGGCATGCTTGATTTCTTCCTTTGCCTGTTTGATATTCATAGCATTACTCCTTGTTATACGAAATTTCCAAATCTTCTTTGCCCAAAATGACTTTCATGGCCCAAGGGGGCACTTCCCGTTCGTTGTACATGCCCTCGTCGAAAAAGACGAATGCTGTTTCGTAGGGCGGGCGGCGTTTGGGGAACTGTCCCCAGCCGTCGGTGAAGTAAATGAGCCCTTTCAGATTGCGAAAGACTTTTTCTTCAATGAGTTTCGATACATAGGTGAAAACGGGACGGAAGTCCGTGCCGCCGTTTCCCCTGAGGTCAAATTCCTCCATGTATGCTGCCATCTCTTCGGCGGAGGTGATGACTTTATCCTGCTGGATGACGGTATCACACTGTATGATGTGGATATGGAAGGTATGGAAAAAGCTCTCGTTCTGCCGCAGAATGGCGTAGGTTTCTTCCAGAAATTTGCGCACCACTTCTCCCTCGCAGGATTCCGAGGTGTCAATGGCAATGACGATTTCCTCTACCTTTTTCACTTCCTTGTATTCCAAAGCCTCAATGAGGGGCAGATTGCCGTAGAGCTGCAAACCATAAGTATAGAAAATATAGTCGTAGCTGTCGTCATCCACCTGCATGTCCTCTTTGAGGGTCACAAATTTCTCCAGAAAACGGCGGTAGTCATACCGTTCCCGGTTTTTCACTTTTAGATATTGCAGCAGGTCGCCGGCTTCTTCTCCGGCTCCCTTGGAGAAGGTTTCCAGATTGGTCTGCATCTTTTCACTGATGTCACGCCACTTTTCCTCTAACTCCTGTCGGCGCTGCTGTTCCTGCTCGTCGTTCTGGTCGTTTTGGTTCTGGTTGTTGTTGTCGTCTTGGTTTTCGTCCTGATTCTGGTCGTCGTCCTTTTTCTTTTCCCAGAAAACATGGTCGTCTACCCAGAATTCCAGCTGCAACTTTCCGAAGTCCTGTATGGACAGTTTTTCCCTTTGCAGCACTTCGTAAATGCCCTCGGCGGAAAGGACTTTCAGCTCTCGCCGCAGTTTGTCATACCATTCATTCCGCCGGTCGGATACCACCAGACGCACCGATTTGAAGGGCAGTGCATCCACCATGGATTCCACGGCAATGTCGCATGCCAGATTCCAGTATTCCTCGTCCCGGTCGCCCTGATGGAAGGGGTGGCGGAACAGGCAGTGGAGCAGCATGTGCAGATATGCCCGATTCACCAGCACCCGGTCGGACAGATACCGCTGGATGAGGTACCGGGGGTTGAACAGTATTTTTTCCCCGTCCGTCCCCACATAGAGGGAGGACAGGTTCATTTCATAACGCAGAGAGCTGAGGGCGACGTCCAGAAACCGCATGGATAAATAAAGCTCATTGCGGGAGGCGCTTAATATGCGGCTGCCGATCTGTATGAGCTGCTGATGGGTTTCGTTCATGGTTTTCCCCCTTTACAGATCAAATGATTTTTTCTTTTTTGCAAAATGGGCGTGCTGGTATTCCAGCAAAAAGCCCGTGATTTCTGTTTTTTTGGCTTCTCCTGCCCTTTCCAGCAGGGAATCTATGTTTTCCGCCGTAATCAGCCCCCACTGGGCAAACAGGCGGATTTTGTCCAGACTGCCTTGCTGGGTATAGTACCCAAAGGCAGTGGAAAAATGCTCTTTCAGATATTGCAGATAGTCCTGTCTGCGGTTTTCCTGCAAGCGGTAGGGGTATTCCAGACGGTACATGGTCAGAAGCAGTACCATGAGCGCCCCGTCCTCTCGCTTGGTCAGGTAAAACAGCTCGTCAAAGCGGCGGAAATCAATGTCCGAATTGCCGATGCACTGACGGAACAGATGTCCTGTGCCGTAGTTTACCTGATGGAACTGACGGGCAGGGGTGTCCTCGATATATTCGTACTGGAAATCGGGAATGAGCAGTTTTGCCCGGTTTCCGTCGTCAAAGTCCATGGTCAAATGGAGTTCATGGTTCAGCACTGCCACCAAGTCCGCAATGTGGCGGCATCTGCCAAAGGAAATGGATGTGAGCTTGTCGCAGTTCAGAAACAGCCCTGTACCAAGGTCGGTGGTTTCTTTGGGAATGTTGATTTTCTCCATTTTCCGGCAGTTGTAGCAGGCGTATGCCCCGATTTTTTGCACCGTTTCGGGAATGCGCAGTTTTTCCAGACTGCGGCAGTCATAAAAGGCATAGCCCTCAATGACGGAAAGATGGGGCGGCAGGGCAATCTGTTTCAGAGAGATGCATCCCGCAAACACATGGTCAGGCAGTACCGCCAGATGTTCCGGCAGGTGGATGACCTCCAAAGCAGAACAGCCCCCAAAGGCATAAGCACCCATTTCCCGGATGGTGTCCGGCAGATACAGCCGTTTCAATGCTTCCCCTGTGACTTCTTTCAGAGGGGCTTTTCTTGGCATGTCCTCCCCTTCCACAAAGGAAAGCTGGGCGGGCGTTTCTGTTTCATTTACCTCTGCCTCCGTCTGCACCGCAAAGGCATAGGGGGCAATGGCAATGACAGGCAAGTCATCTATGTGGTCGGGAATGCGGATTTCCGCCGCCCGTCCTGTGACGCCGATGATTTTCACCCCTTCGGCGCAGGGGGTATATGTTATGGTAATGGGAATCATAGTTTTTCCTCGTTTTCTATGAAATGGTATTTCAATCATATATTATACAGCTTTTCCGGCGGGGATGTCAAAGGTAATTCCTATAAAACTACTAGAAAATGCAGGAGAAAAGCACTCTTGACGAAACGGGGGAACGTGATAAAATAGAAAAGTAATGTGTCCCTATAGCTCAGTTGGATAGAGCGACCGCCTCCTAAGGTGGCGTTACAACATACAACTCAGAAAAACTCAGTACGGGATTGCAGTTCGACTCTGGTCGGGCTATAATCATATATTAGACACGTCGTCATAGCTCAGCTGGATAGAGCACTCGCCTCCTAAGCGAGGGGTCGGAGGTTCAAATCCTCTTATGGACGCCAGCTCATAACGCCGAAAGCCTTTGTTTTCAAGGGTTTTCGGCTTTATTTGTTTTCAGTCGTAGATGACCACTGCATCTGATCTTAGAGCCATAATTACTTTAAAAAATTTTTTGTAGCACCACAAACAGACATCGAACTCTGGTGAAAAAACAAAATTTCCAGCTAATCATTAGCAAGAAAAAGCCTGTTTTTGCTAATCGAAAAGGCATTCCTGCTAATTGGAGCCAAATTGCTGCAAAAAAACTTGCTAATTAAAAAGGTGGATGTTGCGTGTCCTAAGCCGTTATGCCAAATACAATCTAATACTTTTTCGTTTACATAGAGTGTTTATTTCTCCCTTTTAGGGAGTGAATAGACACTCTTTTTTTGTTTCCAGACTGCTGCTGAAGCGACTGGAAGAAAGGAGGTATTTTGAATCATGAAAACACAATATGCCGCTGATAAACCAAGCGACTGTCGATACTGCTACTACTGGAAAAACACAAGGAAAGGATGCAGTCTGGGCAAAGCAAACTGTTACTATCGGATTTCACCGCCACCTAAATCTAAAAGTGATTGTGATGGATGCCCTTATGGGCGAGCACAGCCCTGCATTGGGTGGTGTACGAAAAAGCTCTTGCGTGAGGTCATTGGAAAGGGGTGATGAAAATGAATTCACGATTGTTACCAATAACCCGTATTTGCTGTCCTTACCGTATCAGAGATGGCACTGTTCATAAGGCTCCTCTGAGTAACAAAATATTCCCCTACAAAAAGGCGGTGAGGAGGAGCAATGTATGATTACTTCTATGGACAGCAGGCAGAGCTATTCTCATTCTATCGGGTCCCAAAAGTTCTGTTTACAGACGAAAAATTCTCGAATATATCTTCTGATGCAAAACTGCTCTATGGCATTATGCTTGATCGTATGAATTTGTCGGCAAAAAACGGATGGGTGGATGAACTTGGTCGGGTATATATCATATTCACGATTGAAGAAGTTAAAGGCGCACTTGGTTGTGCAGAGAAAAAAGCAGTAAAACTGTTGCATGAGCTGGAAAACAGATGTGGCTTAATTGAGCGCAAACGTATTGGACTAGGAAAGCCCAATTATATCTATGTGAAAAACTTTGTGGATAATTCTGTGGAAAGACAATTCTTGAATTGTCAAAAGGACAATTCTGGAACTGTCAATAAGACTCTTCAAGAGTTGTCAAAAGCACAAGGTAATAATACTGATATTAAAGATACTGATTATAGTGATACTGATCCTATCCTATCTTCCGATTTCTCTGGAAGGGATGTGGAAAAGGATGAGGAATTTCAGAGCTATTATCAGTATTTTTATGAAGAACTTGAAATGGACTATCTTTTTAGAGAATTTCCCTATGATAAAGAAGTTCTGGAAAGCATCTTGGAAATATTGGTAGAAACCGTATGTAGCAAACGAAAGTTAATTCGGATAGCCAGCGATGATAAGCCATCTGAGGTTGTACGAAGTCGCTTGATGAAGTTGAACTCCGAGCACATTCGCTATGTATTAAACTGCTTTAAAGAAAACACAACCAAAATCCGAAACCCAAAACAATATGCTCTTGCTGCTTTGTATAACGCTCCGGTTACGATAGATATAAAAATTGACGCCGATGTACGGCATGATATGGCTTCTGGGTTGATTTGAAAGGTGGTGATACAGAAATGAGAGCAAAAACTAAGAAAGGTAAGGTGATGAATTTTGGCAAAAGCAACCGTCATGGCAGTAGTTAACCAAAAAGGCGGAACAGGAAAAACAACTACCTGCGAAAATCTAGGTGTTGGTTTGGCAATGGAAGGTAAAAAAGTGCTTTTAGTAGACACAGATCCACAGGCATCGCTTACTATTTGCCTTGGTCATCCTGTTCCGGATCAGCTTTCTCCAACATTATCGGATATGATGGGAAAAATTCTTTCAGAGCAGCCTATCGCTCCCGGTGAAGGTATTTTGCATCATCCGGAAGGTGTTGACCTGATGCCTGCCAACATTGAGCTATCTGGTTTGGAGGTATCGTTGGTTAATGCTATGAGTCGAGAAACTATTCTCAAGCAATACCTGGACACCGTAAAACAGAACTATGATTTCATTCTTCTGGATTGTATGCCCTCTTTGGGAATGCTCACAGTCAATGCACTTGCTGCGGCAGATAATGTATTGATTCCAGTGCAAGCAGCTTATCTTCCTGCAAAAGGCTTGGAACAGCTTTTACAGACCATCAATAAGGTGCGCCGCCAAATCAATCCAAAGCTGCGAATTGAAGGTATTTTGCTGACAATGGTAGACAGCCGAACGAATTATTCCAAAGACATCAGTAATCTGATCCGAGAAAATTATGGTGGTAAGCTCAAGGTTTATAAGACTGATATTCCCCGTTCGGTTCGTGCTGAAGAAATCAGTGCAGAGGGAACCAGTATTTTCAAACACGATCCGAAAGGCAAAGTAGCCGATGCCTATCGAGTATTAACGAAGGAGGTGTTGAACAATGCCGAAAAAAGGCGGAAACATCAGCTTGAGCAGCTACGATGATATTTTTCAGACAGACCAGTCACGAGAAGAAGCCCAGCAAGAACGAGTACAGGAAATTAAACTTTCTGATCTGCATCCATTTAAGGGACATCCATTCAAAGTGGTAGACGATGAAGCTATGCAGAAAACTGTTGAAAGTATTGCACAGTTTGGTGTTATGACACCTGCAATCGCCCGCCCTCGTCCGGAAGGTGGTTACGAGCTAATCGCTGGACACCGCCGCCATCATGCATCTGAACTTGCGGGAAAAGAAACCATGCCAGTGATTGTGCGAGATATGGACGATGATGCCGCCACAATTTTGATGGTGGATTCCAATCTGCAAAGGGAAACGCTCCTCCCCAGTGAGAGAGCTTTCGCTTATAAGATGAAATTGGAAGCTATCAAACATCAAGGACAACGCACTGACTTAACTTCATCCCAAGTTGGGATGAAGTTGCAGGCAATGGATATTGTAGGTCAAGAAGCTGGTGATAGCAGAAATCAGGTTCATCGCTATATTCGTCTGACAGAACTGATTCCTGAGCTGCTGGATATGGTAGATGAAAAAAAGATTGCCTTTAACCCTGCGGTTGAAATTTCTTATCTGAAACCAAATGAACAGCAAGACTTTCTGGAAGCAATGGACTACGCACAGTCCACGCCTTCTCTATCCCAGGCACAACGTTTGAAAAAATTTAGCCAGGAAGGAAAATGCAGTTTGGATGCCATGTGTGCGATCATGTCTGAGGAAAAAAAGGGTGAACTGGATAGGGTGACAATTAAACATGATGTGCTTCGGAAGTATTTTCCCAAGTCTTATACCCCGAAGCAGATGGAGGACACCATTATCAAACTGCTCGAACAATGGCAGCGAAAGCGTGAGAAATCTATGGAGAGATAAGGAGGACGCATAAATGTTTACTGAGAAAGAAATGAGCGATGCTTTGAAATGGCTGTTTGATCTGTTTCAGCCGGAGGACTATGAAGCGTATGATGAGGAAGAAGTCGGCTGTGCTGCCTTGTGTCTGCCGGAAGTCTGTATGGCTCTGCGAGATAAGGCAGAAACAGCGTATGAGTATGTCGTGAAAACTAATATCGACCGTGGGTTCGAGTACCGTGGCAAGGAACTGTTCATGCAGAGAGCCTGCCTGATTTATTCGGATATGGAAATTGGCATTTACGACATGACTGATACTTCCTATAATCGGGAGTTGTGGCTGCTGGAGGATATGAGTTTTGCTCTGGTACACAACGTCAGCATGGTCATCAAGTCCGGTGACTTCTACTATGCTACGGAGTATCGCTCGATTGTGAAACTGCTGAAGGAAAGAGATGACCTGTTCTTTACACCGGAAAGTCTGACCGAGGAACTGGAAGAAATGTGTATTCCCCAGTGGGAAAATGAAGCGACTATTTATGAGCTGTAAGGCTTGTGGATAGTCGCTTTTGTCATATCTGAAAGAAACGGAGGTTGATGTATTTGAAAGAGTATGACATCAAAATCACCGAAACACTCGAAAAGACGGTGACCGTAAAAGCAGAATCAATGGAAGCTGCACAAGCGAAAGTTGAGGAGGAATATTACAATTCCGAACATATCCTCGATTCTGAAAATTTTACCGGTGTGGATTTTTCAGCAGAAGCTGAACGTGAAATTGTGCAGGAACAGAAAGAGCAGCTGGATGTTTTGCTCGTCAAGCCGGGAATGTATCCCCAGGCGGTTCAGATAGGCAGTGAGCTGGAAGATTTGCAGAAAGCGGTTGGCGGCGATATAGAAGCGGTATATCCCTACAATGAACCGGTGGCATTGATCGTCAATGACGAAGGAAAGCTGAACGGCAGCGAACTGAACCGGGCTTTACGGGATAATGAAGGGCAGATTTATGACATTGTCGCCGGTGATTTTCTGGTTGTCGGTTTGGGTGAGGAGGACTTTGCTTCCCTCTCTCCTGAACTGATGGAGAAATTTGAAAAAGAGTTCCATCAACCGGAAATGTTTGTCCGTATGGGGCGCAGTATTATGGCGCTACCCTTGCCGGATGATAAAGTGAAAACTGCGGACTCCCCTTTGAAAGCAGAATCCATGCCGCAAAAAAGCAGTCCTGACAGGGATGTTCTTTAAGGAGGTATGAGATGCCAGGGAAAACAGTTGGAGAATTAATGGAAGAAATGAGAATAAAGGCAGGTGCCAAAGAATATCATGGACATTCTTATATGGATTTGCAGAGATTTGCCGATGATACCAGGCACATGATTATTTTTGATGTTCTCACGAATGATTCTCCTGTCGGTTGGAAAGGAGAACGAACCAGGCTGTATCTTACTCAGGCTGGTTACGAGAAGGCTTTGGAGAGTCAGCAAAAAGGTCAAATTAAAATTATTAGTCATGCCAATGTAAGAAATGGCAATTTGCATTATGAACATAAAGAACAGGTTCGTTGATGCTGTTTTCTTATTTTGAGGAGGTGATGAGAATTGCAGGAAGAAGTTGAAAACAGAACGGTCAATTTGGCAATTACTACTACTCGACTGACTGTGCGAACTATTATTGCGGGTATTCGCAAATTCTTGCAGTACCAGGAAAAGAAAAAAGCCCAAAAAGGCAGAGATCCTGCCGTTCATGGCAAGCAGTCGGTGAAAAAGCTGTTAGGACAGAACCAGGGAGCTGCCAATGCAGAAATTGAAAAAGAAGGTATTAAAGACTTTGAACGTCTTGCAAAGAAATATGGTGTGGATTTTGCGGTAAGAAAAGATAAATCGGTTGATCCACCCCGCTATTTTGTGTTTGTTCGTGCAAAGGATTCGGATGCTTTGGATGCAATCTGCAAAGAGCATCAGGCAAGGTCAATGACCAAAGATAAGAAGCCAAGTGTGCTGGCACAACTCAGCAAATTTAAGAATCTTGTGGCATCGCTGCCCAAGAAGATTCGTGAAAAGAAACAGGAGCGTGATTTATGATAGATACAAGAAAAATCAAAAAACTCCTGATTCTGAATATCCCCTATATTATAGTGGGACTGATTGCAACAAATATCGGAGAAGCATGGCGTTTGGCTGAGGGTGCAGATAGTTCTGCAAAACTCCTCAGCCTTTTTTCTGTTCTCCCCGTTGCATTCGGAAATCCTATGCCGAGCTTTCACCCACTTGATTTGCTCATTGGTATTGTCTGCGGTGCAGGTTTACGGCTGGCAGTATATCTGCGAAGCAAAAATGCAAAAAAATACCGCCACAATGTTGAGTATGGTTCTGCACGTTGGGGAACCGCCAAAGACATTGAGCCTTTCATGGCTCCCAAATTTGAGGACAATGTGATTCTCACAAAAACAGAACGATTGATGATGAGTAACCGTCCGAAAAATCCTGCCAATGCCAGAAATAAAAATGCTTTGATTGTTGGTGGTTCGGGTTCAGGTAAGACTCGTTTTTGGCTGAAACCTAATCTGCTCCAGATGCACAGTTCCTATGTTGTCACAGATCCCAAGGGCAGTATCGTCATCGAATGTGGCAATGCCCTTTTGAAGAACAACTACAACATCAAGATTTTCAATACCATCAACTTCAAAAAGTCGATGCATTATAACCCCATGGCGTATATCCACTCAGAAAAAGATATTTTGAAGCTGGTGACAACGTTGATCGCCAACACAAAAGGAGATGGAAAAGCTGGGGATGAGTTTTGGACAAAGGCTGAAACTCTACTCTACTGTGCTTTAATTGGATATATCCACTATGAAGCACCTGTGGAGGAGCAGAACTTTTCTACTTTGATTGAGTTTCTGAACGCAATGGAGGTGCGTGAGGACGATGAGGAATTCCAAAATCCTGTGGACATGATGTTCGAAGCACTGGAAAAGAAAAAGCCTGACCATTTTGCGGTTCGCCAGTATAAGAAATATAAATTGGCTGCTGGTAAAACAGCAAAATCAATTCTAATTTCCTGTGGCGCTCGTCTGGCTCCTTTTGATATTCAGGAAGTCCGGGATGTAACTGCCTATGATGAATTGCAGCTGGATACCTTGGGCGATAAAAAGACTGCCCTGTTTCTCATCATGTCGGATACAGATAGCACCTTTAATTTTCTCATTTCAATGATCTACACACAGCTTTTTAACTTGCTGTGTGAAAAAGCGGATGACGTGTACGGCGGTCGGCTTCCTGTTCATGTGAGATGCCTGATTGATGAGGCTGCTAATATCGGTCAGATTCCCAATCTTGAAAAGTTGGTTGCCACAATCCGAAGTCGTGAAATTTCCGCTTGTTTGGTATTGCAGGCACAATCTCAGCTGAAAGCAATCTATAAGGACAATGCGGATACCATCATTGGCAACATGGATTCCCGTATCTTCCTTGGTGGTTCTGAACCTACCACTCTGAAAGAACTGAATCAGGCGCTTGGGAAGGAAACGATTGATACGTTTAACACATCAAACACCAGAGGTAACAGTCCATCTTACGGAATGAATTATCAAAAGCTCGGTAAAGACCTTGCTTCCGTGGATGAGCTTGCAGTGCTAGATGGCAGTAAGTGCATCTTGCAGTTGCGTGGAGTCAGACCGTTTTTGTCAGATAAATACGATCTTACGCAGCACCCAAACTTCAAATTGACCGCAGACTATGACAAGAGAAATGAATTCAAGATTGAAAAATTTCTTAGTCATCGCTTACGGCTGAAAGCAGATGATGAATTTGTTGTAGTGGATGCGGATTAACCATAAGCAGAAAGGAGCAGCGGATGAACGATTTGAAAACTGTATCTGCACTGGTCAAGCAGATTCTTGAAGATGATGTTGATGCCAGGAACAGCGACAATGTTTTGTATTTGGAAGTTCTCCGATACTACGCCTCGAAAAAAGGTATTGATCTGTGTCAGCTGTCTGTACCTGACTTTCTGATGAACATGGAACAGAAAGGATTTCCTGCTTTTGAAACAGTCAGACGCAGCAGACAGAAAGTACAAGCAACATATCCTGATCTGGCAGCAACTGGTGTCGTAGGTGCATTTCGGGCAAGAAACGAAAAAGTGTATCGAGAGTTTGCCAAGAGTGAGGTGTAGCCTATGACCATTGGACAGCGTATCAAAAAAATACGGATTTTTCGAGGAATGACTCAGAAAGAACTTGGAACTATGATGGGGTTCGGCTTGAATGGGGATATTCGCATTGCCCAGTATGAAAGTGGGGTTCGGACTCCAAAAAAGCAAATGCTTCTCAAAATGGCAGATGTACTTTGTGTACAACCTGCCGTTTTTTCTTGTAGGGTGTGTATTTCTAAAGATGATTTGATGCAGACCCTCTTCTGGATGGAAGAATCGAAAGGTGGTGGTGATATATATGATTGTATTCAGAAATGGGAGGACATGAGAGCAAAATATGAAACTGGCGAGATTTCAAAAGAAGAATATCTTCAATGGAAACTCACCTATATCTGTACCCCTCTGACCGATACATCGGTTTAACAGAGGGGATTTTTTGTATTCAAAATTCATGATTTAAGATTCAGGAGGATAATAATATGGCATTTTTCACTTCCGCAGTTGGTGTTCTTCAGACTTTGGTCATTGCTCTTGGTGCTGGTCTTGGCATTTGGGGCGCAATCAACCTGCTTGAGGGCTACGGCAACGACAATCCGGGTGCAAATGCTCATGTACGGTAAAGTATCACAAGAAAATTATGTCGAA
>UMEM01000485.1_pt1 | contig 58768 bp, 48 predicted proteins | sample 1964761 | NCBI WGS metagenome assembly UMEM01 (sample SAMEA4836021, study PRJEB28245) | human gut metagenome | biome: gut microbiome; material: fecal sample | place: Denmark | collected 2008 | reverse complement strand
CCGCCGATAGGCAGACCGCCGCCGAGACCTTTTGCCATGGTCACGATATCCGGAGCAATTCCGTACTGCTCATAGGCGAAGAGGCTGCCGCATCTTCCTATGCCGGTCTGGACCTCATCCACGATGAGCAGGATATCGTTCTCCTTACAGAATTTCGCGACGCCCTGGACAAACTCTTTATTTAACGGCAGAACGCCGCCCTCTCCCTGGATCATCTCCATCATGACCGCACAGCAGGTCTTGTCTGCCTTTGCGGTTACATCCGCCAGGTCGTTTGCCTTCGCGTAGGCAAAGCCTTCCGTGAACGGGAAGAAGTACTGGTGGAACTTCTCCTGTCCGGTTGCCTTTAATGTTGTGACCGTTCTTCCGTGGAAGGACTGGATCAGTGTCACGATGGTGTTCCTTCCCTCGCCGTATTTATCGAAGGAATATTTTCTCGCGAGCTTGATGGCACCCTCATTTGCCTCCGCACCGGAGTTTGCAAAGAAGATTTTTCCCATCCCTGTGGCTGTCACGAGCTTCTCTGCGGCACTCACCATAGGCTCCGTGTAGTAAAGGTTGGAAGCGTGCATGAGCTTTTCCGCCTGTTTTGTCACGGCATTTACGATCGCCGGATTTCCGTGGCCTAAGCTGTTTACTCCGATCCCAGAGGTCAGATCCACGTACTGTTTTCCGTTCGCATCCCAGAGCGTCGCTCCTTTTCCGTGGTCAAGGACGATGTCAAACCGTCCGTATGTATGCATGATATATTCTGAATCTTTTTTCTTGATCTCTTCCGCTGTCATATCGTACCTCCTGTGGCAACTGATTCGGCAGATCCACGCTTTTTCCTGCGTTCTCTCTGCAAAAAATGTGTACTCTGGCACATTCCGCGCCGGATGCGTTTTCTTACAGGAATCTGTATCTTCGCATGGATCTGCGTCTGCCTTTTATGAAAACATGGTTCCTACACCTTCATTTGTAAGCAGCTCGATCAAGATCGAGTGCGGCACACGGCCATCCTGAATGTTCGCGCGCTCCACGCCCTGACGGACACACTCCACGCAGCAGTTGACCTTCGGGATCATGCCGCCCTTGATGATGCCCTCCCTGACGAGAGACGGAACTTCCGAAACCTTCAGGCGTTTGATCAGTGTGGATTCATCGGACGGATCTCTCAAAAGTCCTCTTACATCCGTGAGCATGATCAGCTTTTTTGCCTTTAACGCGATGGCAAGCTTCTCAGCCGCTGTATCCGCGTTGATGTTGTAGTTGCAGGTATCGTCAATTCCTGCGGCAACACAGGTAACTACCGGGATATAGCCTTTTTCCAGCATATCAAGGACGATCTGCGGGTTTGTCTTAACGATGTCACCCACATAGCCGTATTCCGTTCCGTCCGGATCGTTCAATTTGACCGCCTCAAACAATCCGCCGTCCATTCCGCTTATTCCTACGCCTTTTCCTCCGGCATTTTTTAAGAGTGTTACGAGATTCTTATTGAGCTTTCCGCAGAGGACCATCTGGACCGCTTCCATCGTCTCTTTGTCTGTATAGCGCAGACCCTTGATGAATTTGGACTCTTTTCCGGTCTTCTTTAAAAGTTCCCCGATCTCCGGACCGCCGCCGTGGACGAGAACGACCTTCACACCCACGAGATTTAAGAGGACGATGTCACGGATGACCGCCTGCTTTAAATCCTCGTTGATCATGGCGTTTCCGCCGTACTTTACGACTACGATCTTTCCATTGTATTCCTGAAGATACGGGAGCGCCTCCACAAGGACACCCGCTCTTGTCTCCGGTTTCAGATTTTCCATAAATTTTCTCCTTCTTTTCAGATTGCCCCCAATAGAATCAGGCGATTTATTTATAAATTCAGTCCAGCTGTCTCCTCAAGTCCCAGCATCAGGTTCATGTTCTCCACCGCCGCGCCGGAAGCGCCTTTTCCGAGGTTATCAAACAGCGCCGTGATGATCGTCTGGTCTTCATGTCCATTGACGACCAGTTCCATGCTGTCCTTTCCCGCCATGGTCCCGGCGGCGATCATCGGATCCTCATATCCGAACGGATGGACTTTTACGACCTTCTTTCCGTCGTAGTGGGCAGCCAGCGCCTCGTGGATATCTTTCGCTGTGGGATTTCCCTTTAACATGGAGTTCTGCAGCATGACGGTGACTGCCATTCCTTTATAATAGTCATCCACGATCGGGCAGAACACCGGAGGAACATCAAGTCCACAGATCTTCTGCATCTCCGGGAGGTGTTTGTGTTTCAGGTTCAGACCGTAGATTCTCGGTGTGCTGTAGAGTTCCGGTTTCTCCGGGGATTCGTACTCCGCGATCATCTTTTTTCCGCCGCCGGAGTATCCGGTGAGGGAAAATACGGTGAGGGGCGTCTCCTTCGGGATCATTCCAGACGCCACGAGCGGATAGACCGGGATCACGAATCCTGACGCATGGCAGCCCGGATTTGCTGTGAATTTTGCATGGACGACTGCATCTTTATGCATATCGGAAAGCTCCGGAATCCCGTATGCCCAGCCGGGTGCTGTACGGTGCGCCGTGGACGCGTCGATGATCCTCGCGGAATCCTTCTCCACAAAGCTCACCGCTTCCTTCGCCGCCGCATCCGGCAGGCAGAGGAAGGTGATATCCGCCGTGTTGATGAGTTTCTTTCTCTCATCCGGGTCTTTCCTCTTTGTTTCATCAATTAACAGGAGTTCAATGTCGTCTCTTGATGCAAGTCTGTCGTAGATCTGGAGTCCTGTGGTTCCTTCTTTTCCGTCAATGTATACCTTTGGCTTCATAATTGTTCTCCTCTCGCTCATAGATTGTTCTGGATTCCAGGTTCGTCTCCCATCCGCCTGAATGTGTGGGGCGCGGATAGAAGTCGTGAATATTTTTTGAATAATTTTGCATAATTATAACTCTATGTGTATATTTATGCAAGTATTTTTTTGCCTTTTACAGCGTTTTTATGAAACTTTCTTTGTAACTGTTCAGTAGGTCTGCGCACTTGCTGCGCTGACCGTAAGAAAACATAGGCTGGAGGGCAAAAATCCCATCAGCGAAGCTGATCTGGAATGGATTTTTGCGTGTAACTATGAAGATACTGAATAGTTACCTTTCTTTTATCATAATTTCCTGCTGCACAAAAAGCAGAGGTTTCATGCACACGGATTCGTGCATTCGCAAAACCTCTGCTTCTTATCTGTTATTTCCCATACACGGGAACATTCATATTATTTCGATTTTTCTTCCGCAATCTGTTCCGTCTCCGGATTTACAAACCGCCTTCCTGTCTTCTGACCACAGCCGTCCCTTTACGCGTATAAGATCTCTTCCAGTTCATCCGGCCTCAACAGACAGATCTCCCCGTCCCGCAGTGCGATGAGTCCCTGCTTTGTCAGCCCCGCAAGCTCCCTGAAAAGGGAAGCGCGGCTGATCCCGAGGATCGATGCCAGTTCGTCCCTGGACACGTTTTTCCCAAACCGCCCGCCTTTTCCCGGTACTTCCAATAAATACTGCACAAGCTTCTTCTTTCCGGACTGCATGGTCAGAAACTCGATCCGGCGGATCAGAAACTGCATTTTTTTATTGCAGAATCCGGCGTACCGGAGCGCCAGTTCGCTGTTCTTTTCCATCGCCGACAGCAGCTGGCATTTTGGTATGATCACAAGTGTGGTGTCTGTCCTGCACCGGAGCACCGTTGGGAGTTCCGTCTTTGTCAAAAGGTTTACGACCCCAAAGCAGTCTCCTTTTTCCAGTTGGGACAGCAGGATCTCTCTCCCATCAAGGGCGATGCTGTAAACGTCCATGCTGCCCTCCATAATCAGGCCTAATATCTCCTCATTCTTCTGTCTGTCGCTCACAATCTGGCCTTTATGACAGTATTTTACCTGCATACCGGAAACCGGTAGATTGCAGCCGCCAAGCAGAGGGGACGCCTCGACAGCCGCCTTTATCTCTTCTTCTCTCATTATGTATATCTCCTATGGTCCGTCATCGGTTAGCTATATCTAACTCGAATGATATCACAGCCGTCTTTCTTTTACAAGTCCCAAAATATACCGTCGACAGTCTCATCTGATACTGACGAAAATCACCACCCTCTGCTATGCTTTTTACACATTGTGAAACATGTTGTCCGGCCAGGACAGACAAAGGAGTTGTAATGCCAAAGCATGTATTTTTATTTTCCGGATCATCTGCAGTTGGAAAAACATCCATCCTGCGGTATCTGATCCCTTTCTTAGAAAAAGGAGGAATGCGGACAGCCATCTGTAAAATCGACTGCCTATCCTCCAACGATGAATCTGTATATAAGAGCCTCAATATCCCCACGGTAACAGGACTCAGCCGGGATATCTGCCCGGACCATTTTCTCGTATCAAATCTCCCAGAGCTCTGGGACTGGTGTGACAGCCTCGGGCGGGACTGCCTTCTTATCGAGACAGCCGGGCTCTGCCACCGTTGCTCTCCTGCGACAGAACTCTGTACCGCGGGATGTGTCCTGGACTGCACCGCCAGCAGCCACTCCCCGGAGCGCCTTGGTCCCATGGTCTCCGGCGCTGATTTCATTGTTCTCACAAAGATCGATATGGTCTCCCAGGCGGAGCTTGAGATCATCGAATGGCAGCTAAAAAAATTAAATCCGGGTGCCAGGATTTTCCCTGCGGACGGTCTCGCCGGATACGGGACAGAATTTTTAGGGAGCTGGCTTTTGGAGCGGCCGGAAATTGAATCCCTGAAGGAAGACCGGCTCCGCCACACCATGCCCGCCGGAGTCTGCTCCTACTGCGTCGGTGAACAGCGGGTGGGATCCGCCTACCAGCAGGGTGTCGTCGGCAAGATCTTTCAAGGAGGTATCCACAGATGAACTTTGAATCTTTGACGATTCTACCAGGAACCAACAAAGCCGGGGAACCGGAACATTTTGCCCCGGTCACGCTCCATCCCGGCGAGCTCTGCGCCATTGCAGGAAACACGGGGTCTGGAAAGAGCCGCCTCATAAAGGACATAGAGCAGCTTGTAAACGGCGACGGCATCAGCAGGCGCGGAATCCTCATAAACAATGCCCCTGTTGCCCTGACGGATCGCTCCGGTCTTTCAAAGGAGCTCATCGCCCACCTCTCCCAGAACATGCGCTTCGTCCTGGATCTCAGTGTCCGGGAATTTTTAAAGCTCCACTGCCAGTGCCGGAACCATCCGGAGATCTCCCCCGACGATGTGTTAGCTATGGCAAACCAGATCACACCGGAGCCAGTACTACCGGAAGAAAGTTTAAACCTCCTAAGCGGCGGCCAGACCCGGGCACTTATGATCGCCGACCTTGCCTGCATCTGTGACAGCCCTATCGTCCTCATCGACGAGATAGAAAACGCAGGAATCGACAAAAAAGCGGCGCTGCGGCTCCTCACCGACCAGAGCAAGCTTGTCCTCATCGTCACTCATGATCCCCACACTGCCCTGATGGCATTCACACGCCTTGCAATGAAAGGTGGGGAGGTCTGCCGGATCAGAAAGCGGACAGAGGCGGAAAAAACGCTTTATGCAGAGCTGGATGCTGCCTACGAGCGTCAGAAACATCTTCAGGAATTACTTCGACAAGGAGAAGAACTTTTATGACAACCATCAGACTTTACTGGAACAATATCTGCGTCCTGCACCGGCAGGAGCTGCAATTTTTAAATGAGATCCGGGAGGAACTCAGAAAGGATAACATCGACCTTGATATCACCTGCTTCGGTCTCGGATATGGCCGCCATATGTCCGACTATCTGAGGGAGGAAGATTCCGTCCTTCCAGATCTCGTGGTCTCCACGGACCTGGAAGTATTTGAGGATGAGCGGATCTGGAACCGTTTTAGAGAGCATGGACTTCTTCCATTAAAAGAGTTCTTCCCGGTAAAAGATATTCCGGAGCTTGGCGGACTCAAAAAAGCTTCCGCTCTCCTTCCCTATCTTGCGATTCCTCTCGTGTTTTACTCCGACGTGGAGCTTCTACGCCAAACCAGCATGGATGCCAGTAGCATTAACGCTAATTTTTTCACAGGAACCGATGCAGACAGTGAGCAAAGTATTTCTCTTAACCGGCTCGTTGAATCATCCTTTCCCCTCTCCTATGGCGGCATCAACAACTCTGCCGTAAAGACTGTTGCGAAGCTCATATGGGAATCGTTCGACATGTCAACGGCAGAGCAGTTTCTTTCCGCATCAAACGTCTTCGACATGCCGATTCAGGCTTTTCACCAGGTTTCCATCGGTGCGTCACCTCTCGCCCTGGTTCCGTCCGTCTATGCGCTCCGGGCTGACGGCAAAAAAAATAAGGCCTATTGGCCTCTGGAAGGCGCTCCGGCAATCCCCTCCTATATCTGTGCGGGCACCTCGGTCCCGAAAGATGCCCTTTTCGCCGTCATAGAAAAGCTGCGCGGTCCGAGATTCAGCCACTTTTACACAACGAATGGATGCCTTTACAGCTGCGCTCCTGCCGATCCGCTGCCGGACCTCTCGTTCCTGGAAGGAAGCCGGACGAACCGGGGACTTCTCGTTCCGTCCGAATCATTCTTAAACTCCCTTCCCGCAGAAACTTTCTACAAAATGTATCACAGGGTGTTCCCGGCAGGCTCATAAAACGCTTCCCGCATATGCCCTACCGCCCGTTTCTCGATTCTCGACACATAGGACCGGGAGATCCCGAGCTTTTCCGCGATCTCCCGCTGCGTGTGTTCCTTTGTCCCAAACAATCCATATCTCATGCAGATCACGGTCTGCTCCATCTCCGTGAGATTCTCCCTGTAAGCTTCATAAAGACACCTCACGTCCTGCTTGATGATCACAGTCTCAAGGACTTCCCTGTCCCCCGACTCAAGGATATCCAGGAGGCTCACGGTCTCCCCGTCCTTATCCGCTCCGATGGGATCATAGATGGAAACTTCTCTGGAGAACTTCTTCCCGGTCCGGAACATCATTAGGATTTCATTCTCCACACATTTCGCCGCATATGTGGCAAGCCGCGATCCTTTCTCCACATTGAAGGTATTTACTGCCTTTATGAGTCCTATGGTCCCCACCGACAGGAGATCATCCATATCGTATCCGGTCTGCTGGTACTTCTTTATGACATGGGCAACAAGACGGAGATTCCGGTTGATCAGCACTTCTCTCGCTTCCAGGTCGCCCTCTTTGTAACGCTTCAGGTACTCCCGCTCTTCCTGTATGCTCAGTGGTTTCGGAAATGTCTTCAAAGAAAGCCGCCTTAAGCTTCATTACCTTATTTTATGCGGGCGGATCGATTCAGGTGCTTTTACAATTTCGATTGTTTTTCCTTTACATCAAGATCTGGATCTACGGTCTTTCTTGCCTGTATCTCATCGTATCCGCGCCGGATGCTCACCTTTTTTGTTAATATTTCGTATCGTTACTTCTATTTTTTGCAAAAATCTTGCATATTTTTACTGACAGGAGTATAATAAATTGATTTTATGAAATTTTTATAATTTTAATATTTGTATAATAATTAGATTGGAAAATGGAATGCAGTACACAAGAGAATCCGATATCTCGCGGCTGTTAAAGAATTATGAACCCCTTTTACGACATTCATATGATGGTCAATGGCGACCAATCCCCGATCACAGCCCGCTACTGTTCACGACCGTTGCCTGCGGTGCGATCTCCGGTTTCCACTCTCTGGTATCTTCCGGTACCACATCCAAGTAGCTCGACAAAGAGACAGACGCGAAGCCGATCGCTTACGGCGGAATGCTCTTAGAGTGTGTTCTCGCAGTTTTAACTCTCTGCGCCATCGGTTATGCTTACAAGTGGAACGCGATTCATCCGGACCAGGCGTTAAAGGGCGCGACAGCGATCTTCGGCGGCGGTATCGCTCACATGATCGACGATATCATCCCGGTAAGCTACAGCATCTTAAACTCTTTACTGCTACTTACATATTCCGCGTTCTGTCTTACTTCTCTTGATACCGCAACACGTCTTGCGCGTTTCATGTTCCAGGAATTCTGGCTTGAGCCGGGTGAAACTGCTGCCGACATCAAGAAGGGCTGGAAAAAGGTTATGGTAAATCCGTACTTCGCTACGATCCTCACGGTTGTTCTTGGCATTCTTCTCGGCATGAACGGATATGGAAAGATCTGGGGACTGTTCGGAGCTGCCAACCAGCTTCTCGCGGGTATCGGCCTCTTAGCCGTTGCCACATGGCTCGGAAACATGGGCAAAAACAACAAGATGTTCCTGATCCCGATGGCATTCATGATCATCGTTACGATCACCTCCCTTGCACTCACAGTTAAGAACCAGATCGGCATGATTGCCGCAGGCGGCGCTGACTGGGGTCCGTGGGCACAGACGATCCTCGGAATCCTTCTGATCTTCCTTGCGATCATCCTTGTTATTGAAGGCGTACAGACACTGTCCAGACAGAAGGCGGCCAAGGCTTAAGTGCCGGGTAAATGATCAGATATTTTGAGAATTAAAAAAGACACGTCATCCAGGTTTTAAGTGAAATCTGTATGGCGTGTCTTTTGTTTTACCGGATCTTTTAATCCCGATTTTTCTGTTGTCTGTCAACCGTCCGTCTTTCCATGCGCGGCTTAACTTTGGAGTTTTTCTGCTGCTCCCCAACCTGCCTGCGGACTGGATGAAATGTCAGATTTTTAAGGTGTCAGCGCACCCAGGACTCATTTACCTTATTCATTCCGGATCGCCGCCAGCGGACTTAATTTCATCGCCCGCAGTGCCGGGAAAAGTCCGGCCAGCATGCCAATCAGGACCGCAAAGACCACCGCGGATCCGGAAAGCCATAGCGGGATCCTTGAGATTGCTCCAGAACCGCCGGTCATACCGGAGAGGCTGGCTCCCAGAAACTTATTGATCGCCGCAGAGACGCTGTAGCTTAAGCCAAGTCCCAGAACGCCTCCCATAAATCCGATAAATCCCGCCTCCATCAAAAACATCGTCCGGATATCTCCAAGCGCACATCCCAAAACCTTCAGCACACCGATCTCCTTCGTTCTCTCATAGATGGACATCATCATCGTGTTCGCGATTCCGATGGCCGCCACAAACAGCGATACGGCACCGATGCCTCCGAGGACCGCCTGGATCATATCCGTCTGCTGCTGGGCCTGTTCGAGCCACTGCATGCTGCTGTAGGCCTCATAGCCCATATCTGTGATCGCTTTCTGGACCTCCGTCACATGTTCCATATCGTCCACATTCACGTAAACCATATTGTAGACAAAATAATTGTAGGGTTTTCCCTTTTTATTTGTCGGCTGTCCGGGGATCGGGTTCTTCCGGTAGATCTTTTTCAGCTGGGTCTTTAACAGGTCAATATCCGTGTAGATCTGGTATCCATACTCAGAAAATCCGTTCTCGCCGCCATCCACCAGAGCGCAGGCCGGGAAAAGATACTTTTTCTGGCTGCTTTCATCCCCGTTTCCCATATTCTGGAACATGGTAAAAAACGGCTTGTGTATAAGATCCACTTTGGAAAGATCCTCGCCATCCCAGCTTCCCTTTCCGGTCTTGCTGTTATAAAAGTTATCGGAAACCATATTTCCGACGATAAATTCCAGAGTCGCCGCATTCTTGTCCGGAAGTTTTCCCTCCGCCAGCGGAATCTGTTCCAGCTCCTCTCTGGGCATTCCCACAATGTTCGAATATCCCTGATATACTCCCTGCTTCAGATTCACATCTGTCTCCAGGATCGGGGACACACTCTTCACATGTGGGATCTTCGCAAGCTTCGTCACCGTGGCGTCCACGAGGTAATCGTCCTCGGACTGGTTCCCGTATCCGGAACTGATCTGGATCCTTGTGAGACTTCCGAAGGAAGCATAGGATTCCACGGTATTTTCCTTCAATCCGATTCCCAGAGAGACCATGACTACGATGGAGGCCGTGCCGATGACAACACCCAGAACGGTAAGTCCCGTCCTGAGTTTCCGTCTGCGCAGGTTATTGATGCTCATGATGAGCAGATCAAAGAATCTCATCGTCCATTCCCGCTTTCTTCTTTTTGCGTCTGATGACCACAAGGATCACAGCTGCAAGGACCACTCCCACGATTCCCACCGGAATTGCGAGATGTTTCAGTTTATCCGTCGTGGACGGTTCCGGCTGTATATCGTCACTGCTCCAGGTATCATCAACATTGCTTTCATCCATGCTCTGATCCTCATTTACCATAAGCTGGATCTCTTTCTCGACCGTGGAGACTTTTCCGTTCTCATCCTCATATGTAATGGAGAGTTTTACCTTTCCATCATCCGCGGTCGGCGCGATTCCGTTGATCATTGTATCCACGTTTCCGCTTTTTCCGGGTTCGATATTTCCCACATAGCACTCATTTTTCTGGATAGAATCAGCCTCAAAGACCGCGTTCACGTTATAGAGCATGACTTTTCCGGTGTTGTTGATGGAGAACATCACGTTTGACTCCTCGCCGACGGAAATAGCATCCGGCATGACCTCGATGGTACCGGTATTTAACCGTGCCTCCTGCTTTAATCCAACCGCGATCTTTACGGCTTCCTTCGCGTTCTTAAATTCCGGGCTGTCATACTGCTCATTGATCGTGATCGTGTAGGAACGCTGTTCCGCTGTGGGACTTGAGGAAAATTTTATCGTCAGCGTGTCGGATGCTCCCGGTGCCAGAGAATTGACAACCACGGAGTTTGAACCGTTCACCGTCGTAAATACCGGACTATCGCTCACTGCTTCCGACTCGAAGGTAAACAGGATGTTGCTGGCTACGATACTGTTGGAAGCATTTTTCATGCGCACCTTCAGTGTAAAATCCTGTCCGGCATAGATCTCCGCAGGATCCGTCTCAAAGCTGTCGACGATGATACGCGCCTTTGTTCTTTCGTTCTCGCCTGCTTCAGAATCCAGAGAATCATCCTCGTCTTTTCCATAGACCCGCACATAAAAGGTGTCCTCAACAGGCGCAGCAAAGTTTCCATTCTCATTTTCCCGGTAACGGATCTTAAACTTGATCGGGTAATAGCCGGATTTCGCCTTTTCCCGCACCGCCATGCTGAACGGAACTGCCACCGTCTGATCCGGGTTCATATTTCCCATCTGCCGGTCATAATTTCCGTCATTGATCTCAAACGGAAACTTCGTGATATCCTCAGAGAGCTCCATATCGACACGCACATCGTAGGCGGTCTTATAACCGGTATTTCTCACGTTTACATCGAAATTCATGACCTCGGAATAGTTCGCGGACGGGGTGGACTGATTCTCACCGAGGGCGAATGCTACCGGCTCGGAGCTGTCCTCATCTGTCTCACTGGTTCCCGTTGTCTTCTTTGTCTCGATCCACGCCATCATGGTCTTTGCGTACTCGGAGGACATTCCGTCCTCGCCCTGAGCGCGCTTTGAGATGTAGATCAGGATCGGATAATAGCCCTCTTCCAGACCTTTTTTTACATTGACATTCAGGTTGACGGTCTTTTTCGCTTTTTTATTTACATGACCAACCTTGTAATGGCGGTTTAAGGAATCCGTCACCTCAAAGGGATAGATCGTCTTCATGGACTGGACGATGCTGCTCTCTTCGCTGTCACGGTCCTCCGTCTTTGTGATCTCATCGGAATAATGGTTCCGGAAATCATCCTCGGAGGCGATCCAGATCTCTGTCTCGATCCAGTCTTTGTCCTCCATGTTCATGAGTGTCACGGAAACGGTTCCGTTTTTTCCGATATATAAAGTCGGCGTTTTTCCGATCACAAGGCGGACGGTATCATTGTCGTCATCCATCCGATATACCTGTGGGATCGTCTCCGCCGCTTCTGTTGTCTCCTTCGCCGCGAATGCAGTTGCCGGAACTGCGCCCATCAGCATACACGCGGCAAGGAATGTTGCCATCCAGCGTAATCCTTTTATTTTCATACTGTTCCTCTCCTCCTGGCTGTTCTATTTTAGTTATTTGTGCCAGCTTTCCATATTTTTGCGTTTATTCCAAAATTTTGTCGATTGTTATTCTGACTTTCCCTCTATCCGGTGTTCTTCTGCTTCCACAACTGTCTCTATTTGCTCTTCTGCTGCCGGATTCTTAGATTTCCCCTCCGCCTGCGCCTCTGCCGCCGCCTGCATGGACTCTTCCAACTGTACCAGGTCCACCTCGTGGTGATTCTCCTCGATGCTCACGATCTTTCCGTCGATAATCTTAAAGATCCGGTCCGCGTAGGTCGCCAGATTGTTGTCGTGGGTAACCATCACAAGCGTCTGCTTCTGTTCCCTTACGACCTTCTGCATGAGTTTTAATACTTCCATCGTTGTCTTCGAATCCAGGTTTCCCGTGGGCTCGTCCGCGAAGATGATCTGCGGGTTCATCGCCAGAGCCCTTGCGATCCCGACTCGCTGCTGCTGTCCGCCGGACATCTGATTTGGCATGTGGGTCATAAATTTCTCAAGTCCCACAAGCTTTAAATACTGTTTCGCCCGCTTGATCCTCGCTGCCCTCGGCATTCCCCGGAACGATAACGGCAGCGCCACATTTTCCACCGCATCCATCGTCCCGATCAGGTTGTAGGACTGGAAGATAAACCCGACCCGCTCTCTTCGGAAGGTCACAAGCTGTTTTTCATTCAACTTTTCTATATGTTTTCCGGCGATCACGATCTCACCCTTCGTCGGGTGCTCCAGCCCCGCCAGCATATTTAAAAGTGTCGATTTACCGGAACCGGACGGTCCGGTGATCGCGCAGAATTCGCCCCGGTGGATCTCAAAACTCACACCGTTTAACGCGTAAACCTTCTCCTCGCCCATACGGTAAACCTTATACAGGTCCTTTACCTGTATCACCGCATCTTCCTTCTGCTGCATCCGTCCGCCCCCTTCTTCTTAAATTTTTACAGCGTTTTTTCGCCGATTCTTTTTGTATTTCAAGTATATCGTTCCCATCGTGTTCTGACTATATAAAATTACTTAATTATTCTTACAATTTCTTACGTTCTTCCAAATCCGCAGAACCCACGGTCAATTCTCTCCGCAGCCATAGAAAAAAGGGGAATCTCTCCGGTTTTACCGAAACCGCAGAAATTCCCTTTGCGCCTTCCCTATTCCATTGTTTCCTTCTTCCCGGAAAGTCTCCTCTTAAATTCTTTCAGGTACTCTTCCAACGACACATACTGTCCATTGTTTACCCGGTATGACGGATTCCACATCCGCACGACCCGGACCTCTGCCTCGTCCTTCTTTGTTTCCTTCACCGGCCGGTAGTCCCTGTCCGCAAAGAATACATCTCCCCGGACCAGATCCTTCCATTTCATATAGATCTCACGGTTCTTTTTCTGCTTTTTATTCTGAAAAACTTCCATAACGATCAGGCGGAAAAGATCCTCGCCGCAGCAGACCACGGTCTTTGGATTTAAGAGTCGGATCTGCTTCTTGATAAACTCGATATAATACTGGCCGTAATCCATGCTGATTTCGTCGGCCGCGCCTTTTCCACCGCGCTTATTGATATAGAGGACTGCTGCCTTTTCCCTTAGTTTTTTCCCCGGAAGCCTGCACTCCTCGCCTGGATGTTTTTCCTCCCAGAGGATCTTCTGCATGCTTGTGAGATAATCCAGATATTCCACCCGGCCGGAGGGACTTTTTCCGGATAGGAAATCCGCGCGGATGTCCGATACCACCGGCATCGTCTCACCCTTCTGGATCATCTTTCTCATATTTGTCTCTTTTAATATGTAAAGCGTCCCGTCATAATGTTCCGGATCCGCGATTCCGTCGACATGAAAATTTCTCTGATCCAGCTCCGGATAGCAGGTGTTCCCAAAGGGATCTTCCTCCATCTGCTGCATCAGTTCCCACAACACATAAAGTTCCTCCATGGAGCGGCATTTCGCGACCTGCCCTTCCAGAACGATCTGTTCCATCGTCTTTCTCATAGTTCCTCCACCGCACGTTTCCCGCAGTTTTTAATTTGCATTTCCGACTTTCTCCAATGTCTTTTTTCCGCGGGATTTCACAAATTTCATCTGGCAGTTCTTCCTGCCCTGCAGAATTTGTCCACTTATTTTTCTTTTGTTTCTCTGCGTTCACTGTTTCATATTTTAACACAATTTTCTTAAAAAAAATAGTGGAAATTCTGTTTCAGATTCGCTATAATAGTGAAAATGCCTAAGTGCGGTCACATACGATGCGGACCGCCGTGAGGCCTGAAAGGAGATTATAAACATCATGAGACACATGTTAAATCCTCTTGACTTTTCTCTTGAGGAGACGGAAAGTCTTTTAGAACTTGCCGCCGACATTGAGAAAGACCGTTTCCGATATGCACATGTATGCGACGGAAAAAAATTAGCTACTCTCTTCTATGAGCCAAGCACAAGAACCCGTTTAAGCTTTGAAGCTGCCATGTTAAATCTTGGAGGTTCCGTTCTCGGATTTTCCTCCGCTGATTCCAGTTCCGCTTCCAAGGGCGAAAGTGTTTCCGATACAATCCGTGTTATTTCCTGTTATGCAGATATCTGCGCGATGAGACATCCAAAGGAAGGCGCAGCTTATGTAGCCTCCACCAAATCTTCGATTCCTGTTATTAACGCCGGAGACGGCGGTCACCAGCATCCCACACAGACCTTAACCGATTTATATACGATCCGTTCTTTAAAGGGCAGACTCTCCAATATGACGGTCGGACTCTGCGGAGATCTGAAATTTGGCCGTACCGTTCACTCCCTGATCAACGCCCTCTCCCGCTATGAGGGAATCCGTTTTATCCTGATCTCCCCGCCGGAATTAAAGGTACCGGATTATATCAAGGAGAGTGTCCTTGATGCCAAAAATATCGAATACCGTGAGACGACCAGTCTTGACGACGCGATGGAAGAACTGGATATCCTCTACATGACAAGAGTCCAGAAGGAGCGTTTCTTCAACGAGGAAGACTACATCCGCATGAAGGACTGCTACATTCTTGATAAGGATAAGATGAAGCTTGCAAAACCGGATATGTATGTGCTTCACCCGCTCCCGCGTGTCAACGAGATCTCTGTTGAGGTGGACGATGACCCGCGTGCCGCTTACTTCAGACAGGCCCAGAACGGCGTATATGTCCGTATGGCACTCATTATGACATTACTGGAGGTAGAAAAGCCATGTTAAATATCAGCGGAATTCAGGAAGGCGTCGTCCTTGATCATATCCAGGCGGGCAAGAGCATGGATATCTATCGCTATCTGCGCCTCGGTGAGTTAGATTGCACAGTTGCAATCATTAAGAACGCCAAGAGCAACAAGATGGGAAGAAAAGATATCATCAAGATCGAGGGACCGTTAGACTCCATCGACCTCGATATCCTCGGCTATATTGACCACAACATCACCGTCAACATCATCCGTGACAACAAGATCGCCGAGAAGCGCACCCTGCATCTCCCGAAGATCTTAAAGAACGTGATCCACTGCAAGAACCCGCGCTGCATCACCTCCATCGAGCAGGAGCTGCCGCATATCTTCTATCTCGACGATAAGGATCATGAGGTATATCGCTGCAGATATTGTGATGAGAAGCACGGCTAATTCTGCTTCCGCACATGACGAGATGCTGTAAATCGCAAAAAAGAGAACCGCCACTGGCGATCCGCCGGGTTTTGGTTCTCTTTTTTTCTTTCTATCTTTCTTTCCTTATAATCTCGCGATCACAGCATCCACATACTCTTCCGTAGATGCCTCACCATGGAGATCTCTTGTCAGGTGCTTTCCTTCCGCAAGGACTTCATCCACTGCTTTTCGGATGCGGGATGCTGTCTCATTCTCACCAAGATACTCAAGCATCATGCATGCAGACCAAAGGAATGCGGTCGGGTTTGCAAGGTGCTTTCCGGCGATATCCGGAGCACTTCCGTGAACGGCTTCGAACATTGCGTAATCGGAACCGATGTTGCTGGACGGTACAAGACCAAGACCGCCGATCAGGCCGCTGCAGAGATCGGAAAGGATATCACCGTAGAGGTTCTGCATTACCATCACATCAAACTGGTTCGGGTTCATGACGAGCTGCATGCAGGTGTTGTCGATGATCTTGTCGTCTGCCTCGATCTCCGGGTAGTCCTTTGCAACTTCACGGAAGATCGCGAGGAACATTCCGTCAGACATTTTAAGGATGTTTGCCTTGTGAACGCAGGTAACTTTCTTTCTGCCGTTCTTCTTCGCGTACTCGAAGGCGTCACGGATGATGCGCTCAGATGCTTTCTTTGTGACGATCTTGATCGCATGAACCGTGTTCTCATCGATCTGCTCTTCTTTTCCTACATACAGACCCTCGGTGTTCTCACGGAAGATCACGATATCCACGTTTTTAAACGGAGTTTTTACCGCGTCATTGGACTTTACCGGACGGATATTCGCGTAGAGGTCATACTTGCCTCTAAGGGTAACGTTTAAGGAACGGAATCCCTTTCCAACCGGGGTCGTGATCGGGGACTTTAAGAGAACTTTTGTGCGCTCAAAGGAAGCATACGCCTCGTCCGGAATCAGGGCACCGTTTCTCTTCCACTCATCCTCGCCGACATTGTAGATCTCATACTCAAGCGGTGCTTTTACTGCCTCTAAGATCTTTAAGACATTGTCCACTAACTCCGGACCGATTCCATCGCCGCGAAATACTGTTACTGTGTGTTTCATAATTAAAACTCCTCCTGATTTTTAAATTCCCAGCAGACCTGCCGGTATCGTATGTGTCATATGGTATATCTGTTCCTCCGAGATTCCATAATCCAGCAGGTATTGCATATATTCTTCAATTGCAAGCTCCCAGTGCGGATTTTCTGTCTGGCCGCCGTCTGTGTCAACCATGACATTTTTATATCCGACTTCTTTGATGATCTCAAGGTTATCCGGCAGATTACTCTTATACGTTCCGCCTCCCATATTCTGGGCATAACAGCGCTCCAGGATCACATCGTAGTCCTTTACCATGCGGATCTGATCCTCCATGGTCATTCCCACGACCCACCATTCCGGATGGGTGATTACGATCTTCTTCACCCCAAGGTTTCTGGCCGCTTCCACCACCGTGAAGGATTCCTCCGGTGAGATGTGCGCCGTGCCGAGAACCGCGTCATAGTCACGGACAAGCTCCAGAATCGTTTTCAGCTCCGGAACGATCATCCCGTCTTTTACGACCTCCACGCACTGGCTCGTGTTCTGCTTCATCTTCTCCAGATGGTTCTTTGCCGACTTGGTCGGAAGCCAGACGACCTTTGCGCCCATGCGGAGTGCCACGTCAACGGCCTTCGGATTTATTCCGCCGACCGCCCGGTTCAGCGTGATCCCGCCGAACATCGTGAAGTCGTTCATCTTCCCATGTACGATCTCGTTGTGGCGGTTACAGAGATATGCCCGGTCCACCGTCGATCCCTGATGAGTCTTGATCACGATCGCCCGCGCACCCACACGGATCGCCGCTTCCATCAGTTCGAAATCATCATAGGCACGAAGGCGCAGATCCGGATTTGTATGAACATGCATGTCGATAACACCCTTCATAAGATCCATTCTCATCTGCTTTGTTCCTCTCTGATCATTTTTTACTGTTGCTTTCTTACGGGAATCATTTTATACTAAATTTGTTATTAAAAAAAGACCCAAAATCATATACCCGGTATCGATATTTCCGATATCTGCTTTTGAACATGATCCGTTACCCTGCAGGCCGTGAAATGGAGATACCGCCTACTATTCCGATATTTTCTTACCGACTATATGACTGAAAGGAAAATATATCCTATGGACCTGAAGGAATTAAACTATGTTGTGACCGTCGCAAACGAGGGAAGCATCTCCCGCGCCGCGGAGAAGCTTTTTATGAGCCAGTCCAGCTTAAGCCAGGCGATCCGTGTCCTGGAGCAGGACCTCGGGACCTCTGTCTTCGTCCGCACCACCCGCGGAGTCCGGCCAACTGCCGCCGGAGATGCTTTTATTTCCCACGCAAAGCAGATCCTGCAGCAGTACCGCGCAGCATGCAGTGAGGCCGCAGACATCGAAAATCTCAACGGCGGTACCGTGATCTTGGGGATCAGCACCTACCGCGGTACGTATCTTTTGCCGCCGGTTTTAAAGCGCTTCCGCGTCCTCTATCCAAAAGTCCATGTTGAGATCTGTGAGATGGACAGCATTGACCTCGAGGACCAGCTCCTGGAGGGTCTTCTTGACCTCGCCCTGATCGCTGCCCCGCCGGTCCGGATCAGACACGGCGTTTCGCCGTTCATGCGCGATGAGATCATGATCGTCACTACTGCGGATCATCCGGTCATGGAATTCGCCAGAACATGTGAATCCGATCCGGAGCTTTCCTGGATCGATCTCAAGGACACTGCCGCCTTCGAATTTATTTTCGGACCACCCAATACCGTGCTCGGCCGTGTTGGCCGTCAGGCGCTGCGGGATGCCGGAATCGAGCCCATTGGACAGGGCACCGATCTCTCCGCCTCCTTCGCCGCCGCTATGGCAAGAGAAGGTGCCGGTCTCGCCTTCACCTACCGTTCCTGCCGTGTCCCAGGAGATCATTTCCGCTATCTCCGAGTAGGAAAAGAAGGAATCTTCCTTGACCTCGCCCTTGCATGGCCCACTGGAAAATACCGCTCCCGGGCAGCATCAGCACTGGCAGAACTGTTTCAGGAGATGGCTCCGGAGCTGCTGGAAAGATGATGAAAGCCAAAAAAACATCCCCGGTGTGACACCGAATGGCTCTACTACGCCGATGATGATCGGGAGAAGTGCGTAGTAGAAAATGCGTATATCTAATTGTGTTCTATACGCTTTATGATTTTACAAATATTATTCGCTGTATTTTTGTGTTATTTCAATTGATATTCGCTATGTTTTTGTGTATACTCATTGTAAGGAAACGGAGGTGTGCACATGTATTTAAAAAGAAAAGTCGATGATTTTCTCTGCGAATGGAAATCTGATCCCAACCGAAAACCACTTGTCATCAAAGGAAGCCGTCAAGTCGGAAAGACAGAATCCATCAAACATTTTGCGGCAGCAAACTACGAGAGTATCATTGAAATCAACTTTGTAAGAGATGAAAAATACAAGGGAATCATTTCCGACGGATATGAGGCATCCGACATTATAAAAAATATCTCTCTGATTGATCCGTCAAAGAGATTTATTCCGCAAAAGACACTCATCTTCTTTGACGAAATTACCGAATTTCCGGAGATTGCTACATCCCTGAAATTTTTCTGTATTGACGGACGATTTGACGTCATCTGCAGTGGATCCATGTTAGGCGTAAACTATCGTAAAATTGAGAGCAACAGTGTCGGATATAAAAAAGACTATGAAATGTTTTCTTTAGATTTCGAAGAATTTTTATGGGCAAAAGGTTATGATGACACAACCATTCAGAATATGCTTGCCCACATGAAAGAACTGCGTCCATTTAATGAGCTGGAAATGAAAGTTTATCATTCCCTCTTCCTGGATTTCTGTGTTTTAGGCGGCATGCCGGCAGTGGTAACTGAGTATATCCAACGAAATACGTTTGAAAATTCTCTCGACACGCAACGGCAATTGATTTCTGACTATAAAGAAGATATCCGCAAATATGCACAGGGGATTGATCAGACAAGAATTTTGAATGTTTTCAACCGGATCGCACCACAGCTCGCAAGAGAAAATAAAAAATTTCAAATTTCAAAAGTCGCATCCGGTGCAAGATTTCGTGATTACCGCGGATGTGCGGAATGGCTTGTCGATGCCGGTATGGTAAATATCTGTTATTGTCTGGAATTTCCGGAACTTCCTTTAGGAGGCAATTATGATCCGGATGTTTTTAAACTGTATTTTGCTGACACGGGCCTTCTGGTTTCCATGCTGGACGATGAATCACAGGAAGACCTGAGAGCCAACAAAAATCTCGGCGTTTATAAGGGCGCTTTATATGAAAATATTGTCGGGGAAGCTCTGGTCAAGCAGCATTATAAGCTATATTACTATAAGCGGGATACATCCACGCTTGAAACCGATTTCTTTATCCGTTCCATGACTTCGCTGATTCCAGTGGAAGTAAAAGCAGCAACCGGAAAGGCAAAATCCATGAATACCCTGATCAGCTCGGACCGCTATCCCGATATTCGATATGGCTTCAAATTTTCCGCGCAAAATATCGGTCACGAAAACTTCACTTATACGTTCCCTTATTTCTGTATATTCCTTCTGAAACGGTTTATGGCGGATTTTCATCCTGCGGAAGAACGCATATCAGAATAGGATTTCCACAAGCAGACTGCCAGCAAATTCCGTTTGTAATGAACGGCGTTTGCTGGCAGTGATTCCTTTACACTATATTTCTCAGGTACTACTTTTCCTTTATTTCCCAATAGCCTGTTCTGGTTGAACCTACTCTCTTTATCTTGCCATCATCCATTAGTTTTTTCATCATTCTCTGGACAGTTCTCCTTGATAACGATAGCTCTTCAGCCAAATCTGTCTGTGTAATACAAGGGTTCTGTTCCAGGCATGATAACAATCTGCCTTCCATATTATCAACATCATGATTAGCGTCATTGGCGTCAAGAATAGCGTCATCAGTGGCGCTATTTGTCATCTGATTCAAAAGTTCATCTAAAATGTTATCTATTTGAGCCAGCATAAATTCAATAAATACCGTAGATTCTCCCTCCACATGGCATTTTGCTATCGCATCATAATAATCATCCTGAAATTTTTCAATCTGGCTTTCTATTGGAATGTATTCAAAAATAGGATTCCATTTAACCAAAATGGCTGTGTGCCACAACCTTGCCATCCTGCCATTGCCATCTGTAAAGGGATGAATAAATACAAATTCATAATGAAACACGCTGCTCAAAATCAGTGGATGCACCTGGTCTTTCACTTCATTCATCCAGTCAAACAATTCATTCATCAATTGCGGAACACGGCGCGCCGGCGGGGCCATAAATATACACTCTTCACCGTTAAATACACCTTCTTCGCCACTGCGAAAATCACCAGATTCCTCTACGATGTATTTTGTCATAATACCATGAAATTTCTTCAATTCTTCTATGCTGTAAGGATCTATTTTAGCTATTTTTTCATAGGCGTTATATGCATTCTTTACTTCCTGTATTTCTTTTGCCTCTCCAAGAACTAATTTTCCATTAATAACATCTCGCACCTGGCTTAGTGAAAGAGAATTTGCTTCAATCTTCAAAGATGAATGTATGGATTTGATCCGATTATTTTTCCTTAGATGAGGCTTGTTTTCCATATTGCTCATTACAGTGATACGCCCGACTTTTTCAGAAATAGACGCCACGTGAGATAATATACTGTTTGTAATTGTAAAAGGTGGGTTATATCCGTACATATATTGCTCCTATATTTCTCGCATATCTTCATCCTACAATTCTGGCCGACTACTGCACACATTCTGATGAGCAGTCATGAGGTTCAGTGGTACCGTACAAACGATACAATATCGCCCTGCAAAAGCTAATTGGAATCCACTATATATTCTTTCATTCCTGACAGCTTCGCATAGTGCCACATTCGATCCAACAAATCATTCGAATATCCAGAAAAATCTGACTGTACAATAACATTATTTATCGTCTGTACTTTTTTATTACGGTTTTCGATTTTAACTAAATAATTTTTCACTGGAATCTTACTATTTTTCCTTTCATTGCATTCTGCGCATGATAAAACGAGATTCCAGATCTTATCATCTTTTACAAATGACCATGGAATAAAATGGTCTACGTGAATACTCTTCTGCAATTTTTTTCCGCAATAAAAGCATGTATTCTCTTCGAATTCTTTTCTAAGAATTTCTCTATATACCGACAGATTATCTCTGCGCGGTGTTGATAATTCCAATTTGTTAATTACTCTGATCAGAACATCATCATTGTTAATTTGCTCCAGCATACGCGCCCAGGAATAATAATTTAACTTTTCAAGTTCGTATTTATATTTCAATATAAACTCATAAACACAGGGATTCAATGTAAGGCCAGATTCTTTCAAATCAAATGAATAAATCGTTCCATCAAAATCATTATACAGTGCCCCAATAACATTCTTTTTGCATTCCTGCACAACCAATTTAATTATACTTGTTCTCTTTCCTTCTTCAATAGATGCAAACTCTAATATGGATAACAACGGATTTTCCGTTGTTGCTTCCTGGAAAATTTTTTCTATCTTTGAATACTCCGATTTTCCATCTTTTCTCATTTGACACAAATGGTACTTAACAACTAAATTCCAATAGTTTTCTGCAAATTTGGCAAATAACTGCTCATACGTATAATAGATACCTTGTTCTTTGCTTTTTCCCGAAAAAACATTATCCAAAATTGCCTTAATCAAGCCAAATTTATATGTATTTCTTTTTCTGCACTCATCTGAAAATACATAGTTGAACAATGACCATATATACTCTTCATCTAAGTCATATTTTGTTATTAAACCACATTTTAAATCCCAGCCTGCCATGCAACTATCACTATCTCCAATCAAACACAATGTTAGAAATCATCATCCTCATCACTATCATCATCAAAATCCACGGCATCCCCGAACAATGCTATATGCTCTTCACAACTGGTACAAAGCATTTCATCTTTCATTATCTGTTTCGAAAGCATCGATTTCTCCATCATCATTTAAATCCATCCATTCACGCATATATAATACCCCCTGATTCACCGCAGATTCACCTGCAGACCTTCTTTTTCTCTATCATATCACAGATATTAGTATTTGTGTCGCATTTCAGGTGACAAAAAAGCTACAGTTTTTCCTGCATTTATGTACCTATCATAGGATTTAAAAAGACCGCTCCCCAAAAATCTCAACCCGAGATCCTGGAAAGCGGTCTTCATCATTTTCCTTATTCAATATTCTGAGCAAGACGATAAGCCGGGTTATGTCGTTGGATGGTCATCTATCTAGACCGTCCGTCACCGGACGGCTCAAGCGGCCTACCCGGAAGCAGACGGGCCGCCTTATGCTTCCTGTTTGGCCTTGCTTCGAGTGGGGTTTGCATGTGCCCTCCCTGTTACCATTGAGGCGGTAGTCTCTTACACTGCCTTTCCACCCTTACATGTTTCCATGCGGTTTATTTCTGTTGCACTGTCCCTGAAGTCGCCTTCGCCGGACGTTATCCGGCACCCTGCCCTTTGAAGCCCGGACTTTCCTCTCCTGCATCCCTTAGAACTGCAGCAGCGACCATCTGTCTTACTCAGAACTTGTTTATTTTAGCATATATTTATTTTGATGTCCAGACATGTGTTTATATTTTTTCGTTACGGCTTTTACAGATAATGTCCATATGGATGCACACTCCTATGAAAATACCACAGAAAAAAACGGATACAACTACACGTTCAGGCAGCTTCCCCCGATAAACTCCCTGAGAATCGAAGTCTTCGGGATCACATCACTGTCGATGGCAAGGAAATAGTCCAGGAATTTGAGAAGCCGCTTCGCCTCATCATACTCTTCCCGGTCTCTCGGGATATTGAAGAGCAGCGGTTCCGCATAGAGCTTCAATACCGCAAGCTCATACACAAGCGCGGAGTTAAACATCACATCGGCGCTCTCCTGGTACGGGAAGATATTCTTGTCCTCGCCGCGGCGCACCGACGGCCAGCGCTCGATCGTCTCTAACGCGGAGGTTCCTCTCGTTCTCGCGTCCCGCACCATCCGGCGGATCAGTCGTCCGTCAGTTGTCGGGATCCGGTTGTGCTCATCCACATTCAACTGGGTCAGGGCGCTGATGTAGATCTTAAATTTACTGTCCTTCGGAAGTTCTGAGGACATCGCGTCATTCAGGCAGTGGATGCCCTCGATGACGAGAATATCCTTCTTTCCAAGCTTCAGCATTTCGCCTTTGTATTCCCTCTTGCCGGTCTTAAAGTTAAACCGTGGAAGTTCGATGGTCTTGCCGGAGAGCAGAGCGTTCATATCCTCATTAAACTGCGGAATATCCACGCACCCAAGCGCCTCAAAATCCGGCTGCCCGTTCTCGTCAAGCGGATACTCTTCCCGGTTGCGGAAATAGTTGTCCACGGAGATCGGATGCGGATTGTATCCCAGCGCCGCAAACTGAGTTGAAAGCCTGTGGCTGAAGGTTGTCTTACCGGACGAAGACGGTCCCGCGATCATCACGATCCTGCGGTCCGGATCCTTCACTGCCTTCTCAGCAACCTGACCGATATTTTTCTCCTGCAGCGCCTCCTGCATCAGGATCAGATCCTGCCCTCTGCCGTCCACGATCATCTTATTTAATGCGCCGACGTTCGGCACCTCCAGGCTGTCACTCCAGCGGTAGGAAGAATGCAGGATTGAAAACAGCTTCTCCCGGATCGCCGGATGCTCCACATGTTTCGGATCCGTTTTCACCGGAAGCAGGAGCAAAAATCCCGCATGACACGGAACAAGGTCAAAATACTTCACATAACTGGTGTCCGGAACCATATATCCATAAAAATAGTCCTCAAACTCCCCAATGCTGTAAATATTCACCCGCGATGCCCGACGATACTGGAACAGCTGCTCCTTATCATGCATTCCATGCTTTCCAAAAAGCTCCACCGCGTCATCTGTATTGACACTCCGTTTTTTCACCGGGATCGCTGCGTCCCTAAGCTTCTCCATATGTGCCTTCACTGAAGTCAGCAGCTCCTTATCCACCGGGATATCCCCGACAAGCTCCCCGTAAATCCCGTTTCCCAGAGCAAAGTCGATCTGGATCTTCTTGATCTTCTCTCGCGGAATTACCTCATAAAACGCCTTTAGCATCAAAAAGATCGCACTGCGCTCGTACGTCTTATAACCTGCATTTTCCTTCGCTGTGATAAAAGAAATCTCAGAATCTCCCGCCAGAGTCTTTTCAAGCTCCCTGAGCTTTCCATTGACCCGCACAAGCAGGATATCATTCTCATACTGATCCTGAAAATCTCTCGCGATCTCCAGATAGGTTGTTCCCTCCGGATACGTTTTTTCGATTCCATTCACCTTTACAACTGCCATAAAACCACCTCACACAACCTCTCTGCTGATGACATTCACAACATCAGCAACAGCCATTTCACTTCGATCTATAGCACCGGTCAGCCTCCGATCCCGGGCTGAGGCCGACCGGTGCGTCCCCGAAGCCAATTACCTACACAACGACCGCAGGAAACTTCACCGCCATCTTCATGATCTCGATATCATCAGGTAACTTCTCCTTCAAAAATCCTTCCATGAAATCCATGAAAATATGCTCCAGCCCATAATGACCCGCATCGATGATCATCATCCCCTGAGCTGCCGCGTCGATTCCCTCATGGTGACTGATATCTCCGGTGATAAATGCCTGAGCGCCTGCCTTCAGTGCCTCCTTAAGCTCACTTCCGCCGGCCCCCGGGCAGGTAGCTGCCTTCACAATTGGAGTATCCTCATAGAGTTCACTTCCATAAACAGTCACAAACGGAAGTCCAAACCGGTTCTTAACCTCTCTCGCGAGCTCCAAGCCCTTCATAGGCACTTTCAACGATCCTGTCTTACCGATTCCGTACTCCGTCCCGGAAATCTCTCCCATGGCCTCCAGCGGCTTCTGATCGGTAAAATTCAACCGGTCCGCTACAATATCTGCCATACACCCCGGCGCTGAATCAAAATTTGTATGCATCGCATAGTATGACACATCCGACTGGATCAGGGACACAAGCCGTCTCCCAATAAAATCCTCGTCCGAAACATGCTTCACCGGCTTAAAGATCAGCGGATGATGGCTTAACAGCATATCTGCCCCGATCTCCTTCGCCCGATCCACCGCCGCGTCATCCGCGTCCAGAGTCAGAAGGATCTTCTTCACGTCCTTGTCAATCCGCCCTGCTAAAAGTCCCGGATTATCCCAGTCACAGGCACATGACTTCGGCGCAAGCGTCTCTAAGATTTCAATGATCTCCCTGCATTTCATGCTGTACCTCCTGATTTTCTTTTAACTGTAATTTCAACTCGGAAAGCCGCTCTGCCGCCCGTCCGGAATCCCCCGCTTTCGCGGAAAGATCCTCGATGAATCGCAGAAGCTTCGCCTCTTCCTCCTTCAGATATGTAAGAAGAACCGGGTTCTTCGTTCGGATCAGATAATCGCCGTAGAGCATGCGGCTGTCCTCAGAAAGGCTTAAAACATCCGGATCCACTATTTTCCCCTCAGAATCTGCGTCTTTCTCTCTCCGCACATCCATCACCGTATAAAACTTCCCGTCTTCAAGGACCATATCTTCCTTACGGATCACAAAACCGTTCTCAAAAAGCCATCTTCTGACCTTAAAGATCTCCGACTGCGGTGATAAAACCCACTGTTTCACCGGATCCCACATATGTCTTCCGTTCTCCAGGATCTTAATGATCAGCTCGCCGCCCATCCCGGCGATCACGACAGAATCTGCCTCTCCCGGCAGAAGCTTTGCGACACCGTCAGAAAGTCTCGTCTCGATCTTCGCAGAAAGTCCCGCCAGTGCGATATTTTCCGTCGCCCTGGATAACGGGCCTTTCCGCACATCCATAGCCACGGCCTTCTTCACGATCGTTCTCCTGACAAGCTCCACCGGAACATGTCCGTGGTCCGTCCCAACGTCTGCCGCGGACTCCCCAGGTTCCACAAACGAGAGCACCAGCTCCAGGCGTTCTGATAATTTCATATTGATTTCTCCATTTCTCTTTAACACGACTGCTTTTCGATTTCGCAGCCGCCTTTTTGTATTTCCGGGAGTTTAACTCCATCCAGGAGCACACAGACAGGCCATCCCTGACTGCCTTTTCCTGCACAGGTCTTTTCCTGCTTCCCATATCTTTTTACTCATCCAGATAATCTTTCAAGATCTTACTCCTGCTCGGATGGCGCAGTTTTCTAAGGGCCTTCGCCTCGATCTGGCGGATCCGCTCCCTCGTCACGTTGAACTGTCTTCCGACCTCCTCCAGAGTCCTCGGTCTTCCGTCATCCAGGCCAAATCTCAGGCGCAGCACTTTCTGTTCCCTCTCAGTGAGCGTTGACAGCACATCCATCAGCTGTTCGTGGAGCAGCGTGTAGGTCGCGGCATCCGCCGGGACTTCCACATTATTATCCTGGATAAAGTCCCCGAGGTGGCTGTCCTCCTCCTCGCCGATCGGAGTCTCTAAGGACACCGGATCCTGAGAAATCTTCATGATATCCCGGACGCGGTCCACCGGCATATCGAGCTCCTTCGCAAGCTCCTCCGGCGTGGCCTCACGGCCAAGCTTCTGGACTAACTGTCTCTGGGTCCGCACAAGACGGTTGATGGTCTCCACCATGTGTACCGGAATCCGGATCGTTCTCGCTTGATCCGCAATGGCGCGGGTAATCGCCTGACGGATCCACCAGGTCGCGTAGGTGCTGAATTTATAGCCTTTCCTGTAATCAAACTTCTCGACTGCCTTAATGAGTCCAAGATTTCCCTCCTGGATCAGGTCGAGCAGCTGCATGCCCCGTCCGGCATACCGCTTTGCGATACTCACCACAAGACGCAGGTTCGACTCCGCAAGCTTCTTCTTTGCCTCCTCGTCACCGAGTTCGATCTTCTTTGCCAGTTCGATCTCCTCATCCGGGGAAAGCAGCGGCACTTTTCCGATCTCTTTTAAGTACATCCGGACCGGATCATCTACACCGATCCCCTCCGGTACGGAGAGATCGATATGTTCCACATCAATCTCATCCTCCGGATCTGCATCTTCATCCTCTGAAAACAGATCCGGATCCATATCATCATCGTTCGACATTTTTAAGATGTCGACATGTTTTTTATCCAGGAAGTCGTATATGCGGTCCAGCTTCTCGGGTGTCAGTTCTTCCCCCGCAAAGGCATCCAGAACTTCCTTTTCATCAAGGACGTTCTTTTTACTTTTTGCGAGTTCCAGAAGTTTTGATAACTTCTCTTCAAATGTAAGTGTCTTTTCCTCCATAATTCCATCCTTCCCAGCACCTGACGTTCCTCGTGTCTGCCTTTTTGCTTCTGCTTCTCTCAGTCAAGTGTGATATTCAGGACAGCCAGCGCTGACTGCTGCCTGATGATTTCCTGCAACTCTCTGATATCTGCTGTTTTTCCCTTTACCTCCAGACTGTGTTTCTTTATCTTTTTGACGGTTTCCGAGAGCGCTCTCCTCTGTTCCTCATTATTTAAGGACTCGCTGAGACTCGCGTGGAATAAGGCCGCCACTTCCCTGTATTGTTCCTCGCCCTCGATGAAATGATTCAGGATCTGCGCAGGGTTCACGCTTCCTGTTTTTTCATATTCATCGAAGACCATGGATGCCGCTTCTCTGTAAAGCTCGTCGTCAAAATCCTCCGGTGTGATAATGCCGCGAATCTTTTCGAAAAGCTGCGGACGCTCGATGAGCCAGGTGAGAAGCAGTCTCTGGGACTTCCGGATCCCGTCCTCCTTCTCCTTTTTCTGGCGGGTCCGCTCCTTATCGTACTCCCGCTCCCTTGTGGTCACTCCGATGAGTCCGCCCATGGAGTTCACGAGGTTTTTGAGATCCGTCTCCGGGATCATATACTCCCTTGCAACGGCTTCCGTGTAATTATCACGCTCCAGCTTTTCCGGAAACTCCAGAAGCTTCTTCGCGATGGCGTTATAAAACCCTGTCTTCGACTCCGGGTCCTGCATGTTGTACTGGCTCCGGATCACGGAGATTTCGAACATAAAGCTTCCGACGGCATTGTCGATCCGCTTCTGGAATTCCTCTTTTCCAAGATTCTTGATAAACTCGTCCGGGTCCTTATAGGGCTTCATATTTAAAACCTTGATGGACATTCCAACCTCTTTTAAGATCGGAATCGCGCGGAGCGCCGCCTTCACTCCCGCCCCATCGCTGTCGTAGGTCAGGACTACCTGATCCGTGTAGCGCTTTAAAAGCATCGCGTGCTGGGACGTAAACGCGGTCCCCAGAGATGCCACAGCGTTCGTAAATCCGGCCTGATGCATAGCGATCACATCCACATAGCCTTCACAGATCAGCATATATTTCGCCCTGGACGTTCTCGCGAAATTCAGCCCATAGAGATTCCGGCTCTTATCAAAGATCTTCGTCTCCGGGGAGTTTAAATATTTCGGCTCCCCGTCCCCCATTACACGGCCGCCGAAACCGATGACACGATTATTGACGTCTAAGATCGGGAACATGACACGGTTCCAGAATTTATCTCTGGCTCCCCTCTCATCGATAAAGAAAAGACCTGTCTCTTTTAAAATATCGTCATTGTATCCCTTCGACCTCATATACCGGTAAAGGTCATCCGGCACCTTACTGGAATACCCAAGACCGAAGTGGCGGATCGTATCGTCCGTCAGACGGCGTTTCTCCTTAAAATAGTCATATCCGACCTTTCCTGACGGCTGCTTTAACTGATAATAAAAGAAGTTCGCCGCAAGACGGTTGATCTCAAGGAGCGTATTTTTCAGGTCCGCCTGAGCTCTCGCCTCCTTTGAGTATTCCACCTCCGGCAGGGCGATCCCCGCCCGGTCCGCCAGCATCTTCACCGCTTCCACGAAGGTATAATTTTCATATTCCATCACAAAGGTGATGACATTTCCGCCTGCTCCGCATCCGAAGCAGTAATACATCTGCTTTCCCGGTGAAACGGAAAAGGACGGGGATTTCTCATTATGAAACGGGCACAATCCGAAATAGTTTGCGCCCTTTTTCTTTAAATTCACATACTGGGACACGATGTCCACGATGTCATTTCTTGTTCGTACTTCCTCGATCACTTCTTCCGGGTAATACACGCTTCATCCCTCCCGCGATATGTATTTTCCGCAAAACCGCTCTGCACTTTCCTCTCAGAAACCTCGCAGATCCGCCGGATCCGTCTCTCAGACATTCCAGCCTTTCGGTACAAATAATTCTTCAAATCGGTCGATGGCATATCCATCGCTCATCCCGGCAATATAATCACAGACGACCCGCTCTCTCTTCTCCCCGCGAAGCTCCATCATCGCCAGGTACTCTTCCGGCAGCTCGTCCACATGCTTCAGGTAGTATTCGTAAAGTGTCACGATCAGCTGCTGGGCTCTTCCCTCCTCGCCCTTTGCGGCAGGATTGCGATACACATGTTCAAACATCCATTCCCTCAAGCCCCGCATGGCCCGCTCTACGTCCGGGGACATAAAGATCGATGGCCTGTCCATACTGTTATTGATAATATCATGGATCATGATATTCAGGCGGTCCTTTACGGTATCCCCAAGTACATCCGCGTATTCTCTCGGAATATCCCGCTCGGTAATGATCTTTCCGCGGAGCGCGTCGTCGATATCATGATTGATGTATGCGATTTTATCGGAGAACCGCACGATCTTTCCCTCCATGGTCGCCGGATTTCCGGACGTTCTGTGGTTTAACATTCCGTCGCGGACTTCCTTTGTGAGGTTTAGCCCCTGTCCCTTTTTTTCCAGGATCTCCACCACCCGGACGCTCTGCTTATAGTGGGCAAACCCGTCCTCGCAGATCTCATTCAATATGTATTCCCCCGCATGTCCGAAAGGCGTGTGGCCGAGATCATGCCCCAAGGCGATCGCCTCAGTCAGGGACTCATTCATCCGGAGTGCCTTTGCGATCGTTCTCGCGATCTGGGATACCTCTAACGTATGGGTCAGTCTCGTCCGGTAGTGGTCCCCTTCCGGGGCGAGGAAAACCTGGGTCTTGTCTTTCAGGCGCCGGAATGACTTGCTGTGCAGGATCCGGTCACGATCACGCTGATAGGCAGGGCGGATATCGCAGAGCGGTTCCTCCCGGTCACGCCCCAGCGTCTCACTGCTTAACGACGCGTAAGGACTCAGATTCTGGCGTTCCCACTGTTCCATCGTTTCCCTGATATTCATACCTGACCGTCTCCTTTTCCGGCGCAGCCCGTCATTCCCACGGGCGTACATTTGTTCTCCGTCCTAAGAATATACTTTTATAGTATATCATATTTTAAGGCATTTTAGAACCACGATTCCTGTCCTTTTACTGAAAAATATGTAAAATTTCTGAAATTTTTTCGTTCAGCTCCCATTGAGATAAAACAGCCCGGCAGGCCAGGTCTTTTGCAGAGTATCTCCGCGTTCCCCCGTCCTGCCGGACTTACAGTCATTCTATTCTTTTTCTTTCAGAAACTCCGCCATGTCGCCTCTTACATCTTCTCACCCGGGATGACTGGAACTGCGCCCTGCGGAACCGGACAGGTATAGCCGCCATAACGTTTCATCTTCTTGTTGAACTCGTCCTTCGCTGCCTGTAAAACATCCGGCTTCTCCATGAGATCGATCGCGGTAGCCGCGATGACCTTTCCCGCTAACAGCATATTCTTGTGGGCAATGGATGTCCGTCCACAGGAGACATTCTGCCAGGAATGTCCCGGTGCCTGTGCCGGGAATGTGGATGTGTTGATCTGCGCCGTCGGAATGCACCAGCTCACATCACCGACATCCGTGGATCCCATTCTCGGTTTCTCATAGTAGAGATACGGGACAAGGAACTCATTCATCGGTGTTGTGCCGTGTTTGGACTTCTCATCAACATATTCGTAGATATCGCTGCTGTCCTCCGTCGCATCTCCCGGAAGCTTGTCAGACTTCATCTCAACGGAATCGTAGAGGGCTTTCGCGTACTTTAATTCTTCTTCCGTGTAATGGCAGACACCGAGATCATTGAAGTTGTCCCACATAAGGGACTCCAGGACCTTGTTCGGAACGGTATTGGAGCAGCCGTCGATAAACTTCTTCTCCATCTTTGTATCTGTCATCATGGATGCCGCAAGAGCAATACGGTCGACTCTCTCCTGAAGATCCAGCGCGTCCTTTACCCAGATGGAGCGGACCATGTAGAGGACCTGTGCCTTCGGCTGTACCACGTTCGGAGAATCTCCACCGGCATCTGTGATGGAGTAATGGATCCTCGCGCTGTCCGGCATATGCTCTCTTAAGAACTGGACGCCAATGTTCATAAGCTCCACCGCGTCGAGGGCAGAACGTCCCTTGTCCGGCGCACCCGCTGCATGGGAGGCAACACCGGTAAACTTATACTCTGTCTGGATACAGGTGTTGCAGGTACCGGAAGTAACCTGATTCACATTGCCCGGATGCCAGGTGAGAGCCGCGTCACACTCCGCGAACACGCCGTCTCTTGCCATAAATGCTTTTGTAGCGGCGCCTTCCTCACCAGGGCAGCCGTAAAGGATCACTTTACCGCTTCCCTCACCTTTTTCTTCCAGATATTTTTTTATAGCAAAAGCCGCAGCCATGGAACCCGCGCCTAAGAGGTTGTGGCCGCAGCCGTGGCCGTTTCCGTCTGCGACAAGCTCTTTTCTGGTCTCAGATCCGGCGATCTGGGAAAGACCTGTCAGAGCATCATACTCGGCCAGAATACCGATCACCGGCTTTCCGGAACCGTAGGAAGCGCGGAATGCAGTCTCAATGTTGTCAAAGGGATGTTCGACAGAAAATCCTTCTTCTTTTAATACCTTTGCATAGAGTTCACCGGATTTGTACTCTCTCAGGGAAAGCTCCGCATAGTCCCAGATCTTATCAGATACGTCGGTGATCACGCCGGATTTCTCGTCGATATAATCGAATGCTGTCTGTTTGGATGCTGACATGTCATGTTCTCCTTTCAAAAATCCCGCCAGGCAAGACTCCAAAAGTCTGCCTGAGCGGGATATGACTTACGCGAGCAACGAGCCAAAGTCCATGCTTGCATGAGACCTTGGCGACTGCCGCGATAACTTGAGAAGCTCGCAAAGCGCGCTTCTCATAGTTCCTTTTAAAACAGCTTTTCCCGCTGTTCTTTCATCAGTATAATACCTTGCTTAAAAATTCCTGTGTCCTCGGGTTCTGCGGATGATTGAAGACCTCATCCGGAGTGCCTTTCTCCGCGATCACGCCGCCATCCATAAAGAATACACGGTCGGAAACCTCCCTCGCAAATCCCATCTCATGGGTTACGATCACAGTGGTCATTCCTGTCTTTACAAGGTCCTTGATAACATGAAGGACCTCTCCTACCATCTCCGGATCAAGGGCGGAAGTCGGTTCATCAAAAAGCATAACATCCGGTTCCATCGCCAGCGCGCGCACGATCGCAAGACGCTGTTTCTGTCCGCCGGAGAGCTTCTTCGGGAACTGGTTCTCCTTATCCGCAAGACCAACGCGGCTTAAAAGCTCCCGCATCATCTCATCGGCTTCCTTCTGGGTTTTCTTTCCGAGAAGGACCGGAGCAAGCGTTACGTTCTTTCCAACTGTAAGATTATTGAATACATTAAAGTGCTGGAATACCATTCCCATCTTCTGGCGATGCAGGTTGATATCCACATTCTTGTCGGTAATATCGGTTCCCTCGAAATAGATCTTTCCGGATGTCGGTGTCTCAAGAAGGTTTAAGCAGCGTAAAAATGTACTTTTACCGCCGCCGGACGGTCCGATAACAGAAACGACCTCGCCATGATTGACATGCTCGGTAACACCCTTTAATACCTGAAGACTGCCGAAGGATTTATGCAGATCTTCTACACGAATCAGTTCTTTTTCACTAGCGCTCACTTGCGTTCATCCTCCTCTCCAGTAAGGCAATCAGCTTGGACATGATAAATGTCACGCCGAAGTAAATGATACCAACGATGGTTAACGGCTCAAGTACACGGAATGTAAGACCGTTGATGGTCTTAAACTGGGTCATAAGTTCTCCGATAAAGAACGTGGACGCCAGAGATGTCTCCTTGACGATCGCTACGAACTCGTTGCAGAGTGCCGGAAGAATATTCTTGACTGCCTGTGGGAGAACGATATGGATCATAGTCTGGCGCGCGTTTAAGCCCAGAGAACGTGCTGCTTCAGTCTGTCCGACATCGACAGCCTGAATACCTGCTCGGACGATCTCACAGACATAAGCGGTAGAGTTTACGCAGCATGCAGTCATAACGCATGTAAACTCGCTCAAGTTGAAGAACGGGAGCCAGGTCGGCAGCATAAAGTAGAAGAAATATAGCTGCAGCAGGATCGGCGTACCGCGGATAATTTCGACATAAACGGTAGCGATCAGCCGGAGCGGCTTAAATTTTCCGATGCCCACGTTGCTGCGGCGCATCAGTGCCATCAGAGAACCGAAAACGGTACTGATGAGGACGGTGAGGAGACCCATAAACAGTGTCATTCCAAGACCCTGTAAGAATAAGTTCCAGTACTTCATCCAGACTTTTAACATGACGTTAAGAAACTCCATCTGGAAAACTCCTTTCGTAGATAAAACTTGAAAACAGACAAAGGTCTTTCCGGCATTTTCACCGGAAAGACCGAGCTCTGTAATTTCTGTAACCTGAAGCGAAAACCGATTCCGTCCTGCGCTGATCTTCCATCACGGAACGAAACGATCTGCTCCGAAATTAGTGTGTCTCGACGCCGAGCTTATCAGCAAGTGCAACTGCCTCTTCCTTCCACTGCTCGTAGAGACCTTTCTCGTTAACTTCAACGATCACTTCGTTGATCGCATTTAAGAGATCGTCATCACCTTTCTTGACTGCGATAACGTTACCATCGCTTGTGTAGTCGAACTTGAAGTCTGCCATTGCGATATCGTCGTATGTCTTTGCAAGGGATTCACCGTTATCACCGGATACAGCAAGTGCGTCAACCTTGCCTGTTGTTAACATCATAACACCGTCTGTTACATTTGTCACTAACTGGATCTGAACATCAGACGGAAGCTGCTCTGTTGCAAGCTTGTTCTGTAAGGTTGCGTTCTGGGTAGCAACCTTCTTGCCTGCGAAGGATTCTGCTGTATTGTACTGGGAAGCGAGTTCCTTCTTAACTAAAAGACCCTGACCTTTCTTCGCGTTTACATTGTAACGCTCGGAAAGTCCCATAGCCTCTGCACGCTCATCTGTGTAAGCGAAGCCGGAGATACCCATATCAATGTTTCCGGAAGTAACTGCCTGCTGGATCGCGGAGAACTCCATCGGCTTGATCTCAAGTTCTACGCCAAGCTTCTCAGCGATGTATTTTGCAAGCTCCACATCGGCACCGACATACTCGGTTGTTCCGCTGCTGACATCCTTGAATTCCCACGGAGCGAAATCAGGGGATGTTCCCATTGTGATCTTTCCTGCCGCAAGAACTTTTCCGAGATGGCCATTCGGATCTACATTCTCAAGTGCCTTTAAGGAACCTTCCGCTGCGGCTGCTGCCTCTGTCTTATCTGCTTCCTTTGATTCAGCCGCTGTTGTCGCGTCGGCTGTTGTTGTCTCAGCTGCCGTTGTAGCTGCTGCCGTTGTCTCAGTGGTCTTGGAGCTTCCGCATCCTGTAAGAGCAGCAATGACCGCTGCTGTTGTCATAGCTAAAACGATGTTCTTCTTCATAATCGATCCTCTCCTCTTTGTTTCTATCTTTTTCTATGTCTCACATGTGTGATGTTGATACGCATTATAATGTATAATTATTCTTTTGTAAAGCACTTTTTTATGTTTTTTTTACATATTATGCGTTTTATACAATATTCAGTGCATAATTATATTGTTTCATGCAGTTTTTCCAATGTTTTATACATTATCAATGCATATATTTATCTTGATAAAGCGTTAATATTTCTTGCATAGCGCGTCACCTCTTTCAAATTTCTGGCATACGCTGCTGGGGGGCAACGTAAAAAGCAGCCCATCTCACTCCAGTGTGAAACGGGCTGCTCTTCTATTTTTTACCAATATCAGATTTCAGCAATATTGATCAGTGTAAGTTCTTTTGCACGATTTTCCATACTTGTCACAAGCGCTCTCGCAGTATCGACCGCAGTGAGAACGGTAACGCCTGTCTCGATCGCATTCCGGCGGATGATAAAGCCGTCATGGCTTCTCTCTGCGCCCTGTGCTGGGATATCGATGACAAGGTCGATCTCATGTCCAAGGATCAGGTCAAGAAGGTTCGGAGACTCCTGCTCGATCTTTCTTACCGGAATGACCTTTACGCCATGCTCATTGAAATACTTTGCGGTTCCTGCGGTACAGAAGATACGGTAACCCTGTGCCTTGAATCTCGCAGCAATGTCGAGCATCTCTTCCTTATCGGAATCGCGGACAGTCATGACCATGTTCTTATACTTCGGAAGCTTGATTCCTGCGCCCTGGAAGGCCTTGTAAAGAGCTTCGTTGAAGGTCTTTGCGATGCCGAGGCATTCACCTGTGGATTTCATCTCCGGTCCAAGGCTGATATCAGCTCCACGGATCTTCTCGAAAGAGAATACCGGCATCTTCACTGCGTAGTAATCTGCCTCTTTCTGGAGTCCCGGTGTGTAGCCGAGTTCACGGATCGTATGACCGCAGATGATCTGAGTTGCCAGCGGTACGATCGGGATTCCCGTTACCTTACTGATATACGGAACGGTTCTGGAGGAACGCGGGTTGACCTCGATGATAAATACACCTTCGTCATTTACAATAAACTGGATGTTGATCATTCCCTTTACATGGAGCGCCCTTGCGAGCTTCTCTGTGTATTCCACGATCGTCTTCTTGTTGTCCTCGGTGATGCTCTTCGCCGGATATACGGAGATACTGTCGCCGGAATGGATACCGGTACGCTCGATATGCTCCATGATACCCGGGATCAGGATATCGGTACCATCGCAGATCGCATCGACCTCGATCTCCTTACCCATGATATACTTATCGACTAAGATCGGATGCTCCTGGGCGATCCGGTTGATGATGCCGATGAATTCGTCGATATCCTCATCGCAGATCGCGATCTGCATACCCTGTCCGCCAAGAACGTAGGACGGACGAACGAGTACCGGATAGCCTAACTCATTTGCTGCCTTTTTCGCCTCTTCTGCTGTAAATACAGTCTGTCCCTTTGCTCTCGGGATCTGGCACTGCTCCAGGATCTTATCGAAGAGTTCTCTGTCCTCAGCGGCGTCAACATCCTCGGCTGCGGTTCCCAGGATCGGGACTCCCATCTTCATCAGAGCCTCTGTGAGCTTGATGGCTGTCTGTCCACCGAACTGGACAACTGCTCCGTCCGGTTTCTCAATATCAACGATGCTCTCCACATCCTCCGGAGTCAGCGGTTCGAAATACAGTTTGTCAGCGATATCAAAGTCTGTGCTGACAGTCTCCGGGTTATTGTTGATGATGACGGTCTCAAAGCCCTCTTTCTCGAAGGCCCAGGTGCTGTGAACAGAACAGAAGTCGAACTCGATACCCTGACCGATGCGGATCGGTCCGGAACCGAGAACGAGAACCTTCTTCTTCTCAGTCTCGCCCTCTGCCTCATTCTCGCTGCCGAAGCAGGAGTAATAGTACGGGGTTTCAGCCGCAAACTCGGCCGCGCAGGTATCTACCATCTTGAAGGCAGCACGGATGCCGTTTGCATGACGCATCTCCTTGATCTCATTTTCTGCGAGACCTGTGAGTTTCGCAATCACATTATCCGGGAATTCAATGCGCTTTGCTTCCTTTAAAAGATCAGCGTCGAGGTTCTTTCCGGCTTTCTTTAAGGCATTCTCCATCTCAACGAGGATCATTAACTTGTCGATGAACCAGATATCGATCTTCGTGATGTCGTGGATCAGCTCGTAATCGAAGCCGCGGCGGAGTGCCTCCGCAATGACCCAGATCCGGCGGTCATCCACGTTGTGAAGCTGCTCTTTTAACTGTTCATCTGTGAGTCCGCTGTAGTCGTAAGACATTAAGGAGTCCACATGCTGCTCCAGAGAGCGGATCGCTTTCATTAAGCCGCCCTCAAAGCTTGTGCAGATACTCATGACCTCTCCGGTCGCTTTCATCTGGGTTCCTAACTTGTGACTCGCATTGATGAATTTATCGAAGGGAAGTCTCGGCATCTTGACTACCACATAGTCGAGCATCGGCTCGAAGCTTGCATAGGTCTTCTTTGTAACAGCGTTCTTGATCTCATCAAGTGTGTAGCCGAGGGCGATCTTCGCGGCAACCTTCGCGATCGGGTATCCTGTCGCCTTGGACGCAAGGGCGGAGGAACGGCTTACACGCGGGTTTACCTCAATTACACAGTACTCGAAGCTCTCCGGGTGAAGTGCGTACTGTACGTTGCAGCCACCGGTGATACCAAGCTCTGTGATGATCTTTAACGCGGAGGTACGGAGCATCTGGTACTCTTTATCTCCTAATGTCTGGGACGGAGCGACAACGATACTGTCACCGGTATGTACGCCCACAGGGTCGATATTCTCCATGTTGCAGACGGTGATCACATTGCCTGCACCGTCACGCATAACCTCATATTCGATCTCTTTCCAGCCCGCAATACAGCGCTCTACAAGGACCTGACCCACACGGGATAAACGGAGTCCGTTCTCCAGGATCTCTGCGCACTGCTCCTCATTATAGGCAATACCGCCGCCGGAGCCGCCAAGGGTATAAGCCGGACGGAGAACGACCGGATAACCGATCTCTTTTGCAACAGCAAGACCTGTGTTCACATCCTCAACGATCTCAGACGGAGCAACCGGTTCGCCGATCTTTTCCATTGTCTCCTTGAACATTTCACGGTCTTCGGCTTTTTTGATCGTGAGGGCTGTTGTACCGATAAGGCGCACGTTATTTGCCTTTAAGATACCTGCCTCCTCCAGTTCCATTGCAAGGTTTAAGCCGGCCTGTCCGCCAAGGGTCGGGAGGACACTGTCCGGTTTTTCTTTCTTAATCAACTGCTCGACAACCTCAGTTGTCAGCGGCTCGATATATACCCGGTCCGCGATATCCTTATCTGTCATGATCGTTGCCGGGTTGGAGTTTAAGAGAACGACCTCGATGCCTTCTTCCTTTAAGGAACGGCAGGCCTGTGTTCCCGCGTAGTCAAATTCTGCGGCCTGGCCGATAACGATCGGACCGGAACCGATTACAAGTACTTTCTTGATCTCTGGATTCTTAGGCATTATCTTTCCTCCTCCATCATGCGTAAAAAGCGGTCAAACAGATATCCGGAATCCTGCGGTCCCGGGCATGCTTCCGGGTGGTACTGGACGGTGAAGATATTCTTGCCCACGTACTTTAATCCCTCGTTCGTCTTATCGTTCACGTTCACGAACGCCGGAACGGCAACCTCCGGATTCATGCTGTGTTCGTCTACCGCGTATCCGTGGTTCTGGGAGGAAATGTAGACGCGGCCCGTCTCAAGGTCTTTTACCGGGTGATTTCCGCCCCGGTGGCCATATTTCAGCTTATATGTATTTGCGCCTGTGGCAAGAGCCATGAGCTGATGTCCGAGACAGATGGCAAAAACCGGAACATCGGATTCATAAAACTTTCTGACTTCTTTGATGATCTCCGTGTTCTCTGCCGGATCTCCAGGGCCGTTGGAAAGCATGATTCCATCCGGGTTTGTCTTTAAGACTTCCTCAGCCGGAGTATCTGCCGGATATACGGTCACTTCGCAGCCTCTCTTATTTAACTCTCTGGCGATATTCTTCTTTGCGCCAAAGTCCATGAGTGCAACTTTCTTTCCTTCCCCCGGGAGAACGTATTTCTCTTTTGTGGTTGTCTTTAATACAACGCCTGTTACCTTATACGCCCTGATCCGTTCTTTCACTTCTTCCAGATCAAAAGATCCGTTCGTTGTGATCATGCCGTTCATGGTTCCTTTTTCTCTTAAAATCTTTGTGAGGGCTCTTGTATCGATACCACTGATACCTGGAATATCCTGTTCTTCTAAGAAATGCTGAATCGTGTCCCCACTTCTGAAATTACTGGGGACCCTAGATAATTCTCTGACAATATAACCATCCGGCCATGCTCTTCCGGATTCCATATCTTCTTTACAAATACCGTAATTACCAATTAACGGATAAGTCATTACCACTGCCTGTCCTGCATAGGACGGATCGGTAAGGACTTCTAAATAACCGGTCATGGATGTGTTAAAAACAATTTCACTGATTACTTCCCTGGTAGAGCCGATGCTTGTTCCTTCAAACACGGTTCCGTCTTCCAGTATTAAATATGCTTTCATGACGCCACCCTTTCTTCTGTGTTCGTGTTCGTTTCCTATCTGAGATTGAAAATTTATTTCAGCCCAAATTTTCACTATTCTATCATGCGGTGAGAGATTTTTCAACTGGTTTTTTTGAAATTTTTCAAGAAATTGTTTGTGAAAGTTATGACAGACTAACCAGTGTTGTCCGGGAGTGAAATTTTGAATTATGTTAACTCGACTGATGGGTATATTTCTTGCTGCGAAGCAAAAATATATTCTGTATTTTTTCGTGATGTCTTTCCTCCGGATAAATATCAGCGACCGGTATCTCGTACTTTTCTGACTTCTGATGGTGTATTTATTTTTTGTTGGAAGGTAACTATTCAGTACCTTCATAGCTACGTGCAAAAATCCATTCCAGATCAGCTTCGCTGATGGGATTTTTGCCTTCCAGCCTATGTTTTCTTACGGTCAGCGCAGCAAGTGCGCAGACCTACTGAACAGTTACGTTGGAAGTATCTTTTCAGATATTATAAAGAGTTGTCTCTATTGCGGAAAAATGGTAAAATGAATATTAATAAAGGAAAGATTTGAAAACAGCCCTGATACAGACGGAAGGTACCTTTCTTATTCCGAAAATCGGCTGTAAATGCTTTTTCCTGCTTATAAACTTCTTATGCGAGGAGGCTGCTTATGAGTAAACTTGTCTATACAAAAGGAAAAGAATATCACATCGGCGTCGGCGCCGGGGATGTGGGACGCTATGTGATCCTGCCGGGCGATCCGGGGCGCTGTGAGAAGATTGCGAAACATTTCGATAACCCGGTAAAGATCGCCCAGAACCGGGAATACACCACCTACACCGGCTATCTCGACGGAGAAAAAGTCAGCGTTGTCTCCACCGGGATCGGCGGACCGTCCGCCTCCATTGCGGTCGAAGAGCTTATCCACTGCGGTGCGGACACCTTCATCCGTGTGGGCACCTCCGGCGGCATGCAGAAGGAAGTGCTCGGCGGAGATCTCGTGATCGCCACCGGCGCGATCCGCTTTGAGGGGACCACAAAGGAGTATGCACCCATCGAGTATCCGGCAGTTCCGGATTTCAATGTCACTGCCGCGTTAAAAGAAGCTTCTGAGGAACTCGGCTACCGCCATCACCTCGGTGTTGTCCAGTGCAAGGATAACTTCTACGGCCAGCACTCCCCGGATTCCATGCCTGTGGCAGATGAATTAAACTCCAAATGGAAGGCCTGGATCGCCTGCGGTGCCCTCGCCTCCGAGATGGAGTCCGCTGCCCTCTTCATCGTCGGCAGCGTCCGCAGAGTCCGCACCGGTTCCGTGATGCTCGTGATCGCGAACCAAACGAGACGTGAGCTGGGGCTTGAAGATCCGCAGGTCTATGATACGGAAGCCGCTGTTGTTACAGCTGTGGAGGCGATGAGGAAGCTGATCAAAAAAGACCGGGCGGAGCTTGCTAAAAAGCAGGTACTCAAGGTTTAAAAGCCTTAGAACTCATTTGCGGTCCACAGCGGAATCTTCAAATACAGGATTTCTTTCGTCGCACGAACATATGACAGCTCTTTTTATAGGCTTGCCACAAAGGGGCTGCCGCATCAACAAATGTTTTTTTGCTGAGCGGCAGCCCCTGAAGGAAGCAGATAACGGGAATCGAACCCGCCTTTCCAGCTTGGGAAGCTAGCGTTCTACCGATGAACCATATCTGCGCATGAATTTTTCTGACACTCGTATCATAGCACATTTCTGTGGATTCTACAAGGATTTTTCTGGTAAACCCGAGAAAATCGTTCTCCTTTTTCCGACAACCGTTCCCCCATATCCATATCTGTCTCTTAACTTTTAATCGCGTTTCATTCACCGTATCCATTAATCCTCACTTCTCCGTCCCGCGATAGCCTGCTCCTGAATTCATGGTGACAGGATCGGCAGGTATCTCCTGTCACCATGTCCGGCAACATATCACTTTCTATCCATATTTCATTTACGATAATTCCGCAATCCTTGTAATCCCCACATATATGTGGGAAATCTTATACCATGTGGCAAAATCTACCACTCCGGTCTGGGGAAGTCCAAAAATCGACTGGAATTTCCGAACAGCTTCCGCGGTAGCCGGACCATAGATCCCGTCAGGGGAAATATCCGGAATTGCGGTATACACGCTGGAGATTGCGTCTAACTGCTCCTGCAGCTGCCGCACCTTATCACCGGTGGCACCAATCTTCAGATCATATCCCGGCCACGATGCCGGGATGCCGGAGATCTGTTCTGCCGTATTGATATACATATCATCTCCATAAAAATTCCGCAGGATCTCGATCGGACTATACCCCGCTTCTCCGAGCTCACAGCTGCCCCATTGCGTCATCCACCCCGGACACCGAACCTTCCGCCCGTCGCAGTATTGTGTCAGGATCGGCTGTTTCACTCCCGGGCGCGAAAGATAATTATCAAAAATATCATCCACCACGACAGAGATGGACTCAAAAATATTCCGCCCATAAATCCATTTATGATCATACGCGGTTGAGGATGTGATCGTAAAATCATATCCCTGATTGCGATACCATTCCGTATAGACACGATTTAACGTAAAGGACATGATCGCCAGCACATTCGCAACGATCGTGGAGCGGGGCCAGGTCGCATATATCTCACTGGAGGCTACATTTTTGATATAATCCCGATATGGGACATAATAGTTGGCTGCGGACGCGTTCGTTGGAACTCCGTCATGTACCACGACCGTCTGGGGGACGACCACTCTGGATAGAACGATCTCTCCTGTCTCTATAACCGGCTTGATCTCGCTCTCCGCGATTTTTGGAAGGTAATCACCATAAAGTGTGTGATCCGGAATCGTCACGGTCTCTGTCTGCTCGCCGTCCGGGGCATTCGAAAGAGGCCGCAAACGAATCCCCTGGATCGCCGTCACGTCCGCCAGAACCTCCGTTCCTGAAACGACAAATGGCTCAAATCCCGGTGCTGTGATTCGGATCGTGTATTCTGCATATGGACGCTCCGTCTCCTCCGGTGACAATGAAAGCTCTAATGGTGGTGCATCTAATGGAAGATTCTCCGTCTGTCCGGAACTGTTCGTTCTCGTCTCCTCAATAATTTCATCTGGTTCCTCCGTCCTTGCAATCACAATATCCGCATCCTGTACCGGAAAACTGTTCGCGTCCGACACAACATCCACCTGCAAATATCCCTGTGCCATAATTTCCTCGCTCGATTGAATATCGTTCTATTTTATGCAACAGATGCACACCTGATACATTCCTACACTTATTTTCGACCTTTAAATGCAGAGTTTAAAACCAGCAAAGTTTTTCAGAAGATCTTCCTCCGGATATCCAATGCCAGCATCACGGCACCCTGTAATATCCCGGACGTCAATATCGTTATTATCCCCGCCGATGGCTCATCTGCTGAATAAATTTTGTTTTCTTATACCAAAACAGGCATCCGGAAACTTAGATAAGCTTCCAAATGCCTGTCTCTTTTTCTTATTTTCTATCCTTCCATCAGCTTCCTGATCTCCTCCGCAAGAAGCTTCACATTCCTGATCAGGCCATCAAATGCCCCATATCCGTAAAACCGGATAAACAGGATGCCGACCGGTACAGCGATGATCATTCCCGCAATACCGCGGAACTTGAAACCAAGATAGAGGAAGAATAGTGTTGCAAGCGGCGGAAGTCCCATGCTGTCACCGACAATCTTCGGCTGGATCACCTGACGGATGCCCTGTGTTAAAACATAGAGAATGACAAGGCTGAGCGCATAACCGTACTCCCCGGTAAAGAGTCTCACCACTGCCCAGGGAATCAATGCCGTTCCTGTGCCGAACATCGGCAGAAAATCCAGAATCGCGATCGCGATTCCAAGAAAAATTCCATATGGAACCCTGAGGAATAACATTCCGATCACCAACACCACTGCGACCACGAACATGATCTTAAACTGCGCCAGAAAATACCCGCCGATCAACGTCCGGATATCGTTCTTCATCATCCGTCCATACTTGATCACAGGCTCCGGCATAACCTTCCGCACCGTCTCCACAAGCTTATCATGATCTGCCAGAAACAGATAAGAAGAAAGAAATACGATGATCGTATTCACAAAGACCTCCGGCAGCGTCCGCACTACGCGGCTGCCTGCGGAAGCCGCGATCTTCTGAACAAAATCCCCGATATATCCACCCACATTCTCCAGCTCGGAAACGATCGTCATCTCCGTGTCTGCAGGAAGATACTTCAAAAGTCCCCCGATCCGCTCGCAGGCCAGATCGACCTCCTCCCGGATCGACGCATAAATTCCGGGCAGTGCCTGCCCAAACTCCGTCGTTTCCCGGAACACCCAGGAAAACAGCGCATAGATGCCAAAGATCACCAGTGCCAGCACACCTGCGATCAGAACCATCGAGCCGTGCCTGCGGACGATCTTCAGCCGCTTTTCAAAAAAACGCACCACCGGATTCGCGATCGCTGCCACGATCCATCCGATCACAAACGGAAGAAAAAACACCACCAGCCTCAGTCCCCAGACACAGACGAGATAAACTGTGAGCAAAGGAACCAGAATATTTAAAATAATCCCTGCATACTTTCTGAAATTCATTCCATGGACCTCCTAATCCTGTAAAAATCCTGCTGCATTCCATCCGCAGTATTTTACTCAGTCGATCCCCCTTTTTCAGTACTCTACATGATCTCATACGGCTTTATATGCTTTCAAACAAAGCCCGGCTAATGATCTGTACTCCTTTCACCGGTTTTCCCGCCATCACTACTTACAAAGCCCGTACTCCTCTGCAATCTTCTTAAATGCCGGCAGAGACCTCTCGATCTGCTCATAGGACACACAGTAAGCCAGTCTCACGTACCCCGGACAAGCAAACGAACTGCCCGGAACCACCAGCACATGATGTTTCTTCGCCACCTCGCAAAATTCCTTCTCGTTCTCCACCGGAGACTTCACAAACAAATAAAACGCTCCGTCCGGCTTCGCACAAGTAAATCCATACTCCGTCAGCGCGCCATAGATCAGATTCCTGTTTTTCTCATAAGTCTCCAGATCCACCGTAACCTCATGCTCAATGCAATACTTGATCACCTTCTGAACCAGTGACGGTGCATTCACACATCCGATCACCCTGTTCGCGATCGTAGCCGCCCCGATCAGGGCCGCAGAATCATCCACCTCATCCGGAATCACGACATAGCCGATACGCTCACCAGGAACAGAGAGGGACTTACTGTAAGAATATCCCACAACTGCATTGTGATAATACTTCGTCACAAACGGAACCTCAACCCTGCCGTAAGCCAGCTCACGGTACGGCTCATCAGAGATCAGCACGATCGATGTGCCAAACTCCTTTTCCTTCTTCTCCAGGATTGCAGCCATAGCCTTGATCGTCGCCTCATCATACACAACACCCGTCGGGTTGTTCGGGTTGTTGATGATAACAGCCTTCGTCTTAGCAGTGATCTTCGCCTCAAACTCATCAAGCTTCGGCATAAACGTCTCAGTATCCGGAGAAATGATCACAACATTTCCGTCATAGTTTCTCACATACGCATTATATTCCACAAAATACGGAGCGAACACGATAACCTCATCACCCGGATTTAAAATGCTCTTTAAAATGATATTTAATCCGCTTGCCGCACCCACTGTCATGATCAGGTTCTTAAAAGAGAAGTTCGTTCCGAACCGCTTATTTAAGGACTCTGCGATGGTCTGGCGGACATCTTCATAGCCTGCATTGCTCATATATCCATGGAGTGTCATGAAATCCTCACTCTTCACCACGTCAAGGATCGCCTCTGTCACCTGCGGAACCGGAACATTCGGATTTCCAAGGCTGAAGTCATATACATTCTCCCTGCCGTAAACAGCAGCCATTCTTTTCCCTTCCTCGAACATTGCGCGGATCGCGGAATTATTTGCCATAAATGGTTTCATTTTTTCTGATATCATAGCTGTCTCCTCCGTCTGTTGTATTTAATCTCTAAAAAAATTCCAAAGGCACCGGTCACCACAAAGTAAAACCAGGTCGTAGGATTGGAATACCAGGTTGTAAAAAACGAGAGCATAAAATAGAGCGCTCCCTGAGAATAGAACAGGTACCACGCCGGATTTCTTCCCGGGTATGTCCTTGCAGAAAGCCATGCGGCAGCCGCTCCCAATACTGATGAAAACAGAAACACACCGGCAATTCCAAAATCATAATACGCGTCATAGAAGAGTGTAACCGTAGTCAGCTCCTCCTTATTCACGTAGATTGGCCAGTCCACTAATGCCGGCTTTATAAACTTAAGCCCCGATAATGCCCAGAGCGGAAACATTCCCTTTAGTCCCATAGAATGGGCCGGAAGCTCCCGTACCAGACAGTCAAAATTATCGTAATTGTTTGCGATATACATGTAAGGCTGCGTGATAAAGATCGGAGTAGCTGCATTCTTCATCTCAAAGATTCCATTCAGATACGTCACATCATGGCTTCTGGCAATCGTTAAGATCACATAGAGTGGAACAAGTCCCGCCGCTGCCATGAAAAGATACCTGATTTTCCTGTGTCCGCTGACGATCATAAATGTCAGCACTGCGAGAATCACCGCAAAGATCAGCTGAAATCTCGATACACAAAGCACCGGGATCAGGAGCGCGATCCCTGTCATGATGAGGGAAACGATTCTTTTCGCCTTCCCCATCTCCCTGTCATAGAACCATAACAGCACCTCCATGGACGGAACCAAAACACAGGACACTGTCACATAGTGGACACCGGAAATATGGAAATAGGAGTACGCATGCGGCACTCCACGGAGCAGGAACGGAACATATCCCAGTCTGAATACCTCAAACAAAAAGGCCGCAAGGGACAGAAATGTCAGCCCTGTAAGGGCAATAAAAACCCTCATCCCATATTTCTCTGTGGTCTCCCCTGTAAACTCCTGGGAAAAATCATCTTCTGTCTCCTTCTCTTCCCCATGTCCAAACTTCTTTTCCGCCAGCGCATACACACTCCAGAACGCTGCGAATGCGACAAAGAAGCATGCCCATGTCTCTAAGCTCCAATCCTTCTGAAGACTCGAGAGCTTCAAGCAGGAGATCCCCTCTCCCCCCACATAAAACAAGGCAAAAAGCCCTCTCAGGTGGAGCGGATTCCCGCTCTTTTTATACTCCCACAGATAAAGATATAACGCCGCAAACATCAGCGACATTCCCGATAAGGTAAAATGGGCGCTGAATGCAAAAAGCATGGCAGCGCCGTAACAGATCACATAAACCAGCATATCAGCCTACTCTCCGAGACCGCCATTGATCAGTTCCGTGATCGTTTCCAGAGCTTCCTTCTCATCCGCTCCCTCACAGATCAATTCGATCTCATCTCCGCACTTTACACATGCCCCCAGCACGCTCAGTACACTTTTTGCATTAGCTGTCGTGTTTCCATATTCAAATTTGATCGAACTCTGGAACCGCAATGCCTCCTTGCACAGAAGCCCTGCCGGTCTCAGATGAAGACCGGTTGGGTTTCCGATCGTAACTTTTTGCTTTACCATAAGTAATTTTTACTCCTAATTTCGAAATAACGTCTGAAGACCGGTCGCCTGACGTGCTTCCGTCGTCTCCGGCGGGACGATCACCGCGTGTCTTGTCGCAGACGCAGCGGTCTCCCCCTCTGTCTCCGCCTCCCTGCTGCTCTCAGCGGCAGCTTCCGACGCTTTTGTTGTCTCTTTCTCAGTTGTCTCAGGCTCTGTCTCCGTCGCAGACTCCTGTTCCTTTGCGACAGTTACCGTACAGCTGGAAATTCCCAGCAGATCATAGGCAGAATCAAGCTCCCTGTTAAGCGTCGGCTGAACCTGGTGGCTTCCCTCTCCCATTCCAGAGACATTCAGGCTCAGGTCCTCAGCCGTAAGCTGCAGGCTGTCAAGTTCTTCCTGAAGCGCACGGATCCGGACTGTGACCGTTCCCGGGTCTGCCCGATAGCTGTAGGAACTGTCCGCCCCAACATAACTGGCAGCGCTGATGCGGACCGTATATTCCCGTTCCTTCAACTGCTCCACCGTAAGTGTCACCGTGATCTCGGAACTGTCCATCCCAGCCAGGGAAACTCCCTCCGGCAGATAATCATTCAGATCAATGGTCTTCACGATATTTGCCCTTGCGCCGGAAACATCAAGCTCTTCCTTCGGGATCGTGATCGTATTTAAGGATGCCAGAGCACTCTTTAATCCGACCACCGGGACACTCTTAAGTCCGCACTCCACACCTGTGTAGCGATAACCGCCCGCCACCTCACCGGTGACATCGAAATCCAGGCTTAGATTCTTCACCTTCAGGATCTCCATGGTATAATCGACACTCTTGCAGTTGCTGATCAGACGATCGCTGATCGTAATGCTGTTTTTGTTCGCGTCATAGAACTTCGGTTCCTCCGAATCGCTCCAATCCGCGTTCTTTCCGTCTAAGTTGATCTCGATTCCGACGCTGCTGATCTGTCCGATCAGGGATTCCGGGCCTTCGACCGTAAGTGTCTCCGGTGACAGTGTCACCTTGCCAGTCTGGTAGCCGTCCTCAAGCATTCCCGTCGTCATGACGCCGATGGTAAATGTCTTCCTCTGAAGCGGTTCCGTCTCGATCTTGATCGTTCCCGTCCGGCTCACCGGCATAGAGACCAGGTATTCGGAATGGTTTAGGACCTCGACCTTGATCGGGATCGCGCCTGTCACGGACCACATGTCTGTCATATCCGCGTACGCCCGGAAATCTGAGGAACGGATCCGATACGCATTTGTCGTCTTTACCTCATACTGAACTGTGGTTGTCGATTTTCCGACAACCGCATATGTCAGGTTGTTCTTCGTGAGGACGTCGCTATTAATGATCTCTACCGGCACCTCCACAGTATCCGTCATGACCGGATCCGCCACATTGACGACCCCCAGCCAGACTAAAAAGGCACACAGGAAGGAAATCAGCAAAAGTCCCCATCGTCTATTCTGCTTTTCTTTCATTTTTATGCCATCCCTTCAAGAGTTTGAACGGGCCGGATACCGTCTCCTCCTCCGGCTTTGCAGCGATCGCAAGCTTTAACTCTTCCGGACTGTTGATCCTTCTGAGACTTCCGCCCTCCGCCAGGGATACCCGTCCAGTCTCCTCGGAGACTACAACGGTCAGACTGTCCGTGCTCTCACTGATTCCAAGAGCCGCACGATGTCTTGTTCCCAGGTCTTTGCTGATGCTCAGGTTATCAGAAAGCGGCAGATAACAGGTCGCAGAGGTCACGCGGTTTCCACGGATAATGATCGCGCCGTCGTGAAGAGGCGTATTGTGTTCAAAAATATTGATCAGAAGCTGGCTCGTGACGATTCCGTCCACCGGGATTCCCGTGCGTTCGATCTCCGGAAGCGGAGTGTCGCGCTCGATGACGATCAGGGCTCCTGTCTTTACTTTTCCCATTTCAAAGGCCGCACGGGTAATCTCATTTACGGTCTTCTCTGTATATCCTTCCTGCTGTCTGGAATTCTCAGAAATAAAAAGGTCTGTGATGATATTTTTGCTTCCGAGCTGCTCCAGCGCTTTTCGAAGCTCCGGCTGGAAGATAATGATGAGGGCTGTCAATACGAGCTGGCCCATATGGTTGATGATCCAGGTGATCGTATTTAAATGGAGCATCGCCGCCAGCAGGTAAAAACCAACAATGATCATACCACCGCGGAGAAGCACTCCCGCTCTCGTCGACTTCACCCATAAAAGGACTTCATAGATCAGAACTGTGAGGATCAGAATTTCAAAAAGATTCGACAATGTGATCTTCGGAATAAATGTAAACCAGGAATACATATTCCCAAGAAATTCTGTCATTTTGTTACCTCCGTACAATTATTCACGAGTTTCGTTCTTCTCATGTCTCACATTTTTTCTCGAATAAATCCGCTGTACCTTCACATCCGGTGCAGACACCGTGAGCTTCGGGACAGCTTTCACGTAGTAATAGTAGTCATCGTCTTCATACTGCAGATACTCTGTTCTCGTATAATCCACCGCGAACACAAAGAACTGGTAGATCAGGGCGATCACCACCGATGCGACGATTCCAAAGATCATGGAACCTGCGGATACCGGAAGGTTGAAATTGAAATCACCGATAAAGATCACTGCAAGCTGTGTGATCACTCCGGCAACGATCGCGATGGACCAGGAGTAATCCACAGAAAGATTCTTAAGAATAAATACCACGAGGATCGCAGCGGCAAAGGCAGCCACCATGACCCACATCAGCTCGTTTCCAAATACATTCTTTACGATCTGGATAAACCGGTCTGCCATCTCCACCATGGAGCTTCCTGTCAGTGTTCCCGCATTCTGCCTTAAATATATTAAAATATAGTAGATGCAGACACCGCAGCACACCGGGACGATGGACACAAGACTACCGGAAAGTCCTACGATAAGCGGAACCACATACGGAATCCGCAAGAAGAACAGTAACGGGGTCAGAAGAAGCAGATACCCGTCACCCGGGCGGAAGCCGTAGTAAAGAACCGTCACAGCGAGCATGAACACAAAGATGATCAGGGCGATCTCCAAAGATACCTGGGCAACATGGATCAGAATAAAGATACCAGCCAGGAACGCCGTCACCCCATATGGAATAAAGGAGGCGATCAGTCCCATCACCACCGGGATCAGCGGATTCTTAAGTTTCGACATAAAACCTACGTTCGCGTTGATCAGCCAGAACGTAAGGAATCCCACCAGGAATTTTACGACCGGTACGATGTAAATATTATACTTTCCATAAAATTGTTTCAGTTTTTCCTTGAATACTAAAAGTCCGATCACTTACTCTTTTCCTCCCCGTTTTCCTTTGCAGGCTGCTGGTCATATTTTTTATCAAGGCGCCGCAGCTTTGCCTGATAGATCTTCAGTCTTCCGGCTGCTTCGTCATAACGTCTCGAATAGATCTTCCAGGTCACAACAAGATATGCGAGAAGTCCCGCAACATAGTAGAATACAAGGCGCACCCCGAGAGAGATCAGGTCATCCACCGCCATGGCGTTGAGCAGATCATCGAACCGGTAAAGGACCCACAGCACCAGGCACAGGCACACGGTCAGCGAGTACGCGATAAAAGACCGGATCAGATGGCTTCCAACGTAGTCGCTCTTGAAATACCGGTTTGCCGGGATGGATTCCTTCATCATTTTCTTTTCAAACATGGCGATACCCGTCATCAGCCGGATCTTCTCCTCATTTAACATGGCAGTCTCCTTTTTCCATCATTTAAAGCCCAGCAGCTGCACAATAGATCTGCACACTTGCTGCGCTGACCGTAAAAAAGTATAGGCTGGAAAGCAAATACCAATATAACACACTTTCCCGCGCTTGGCGAGACGAAGTCCCTACATTTATGAAAATTTTAAGGAAAATGTAACGGTTCCGGCAACAATTTTGTTACCTGTTTAATGTCTCGATAAATCTTCCAAATGCCTCACGCCCCGCCTCTGTGCGCTTATAAACGCCCGCATCCTCAAGGACATTCGCGAACACATGGCCGACCTCATCCTGTAAGAACACCATCACATTATCCTTTGTGATCTTCTCATATTTCGGAAGGAACTCTTCTACCCAGTCTGCATGTTTTGCGATGGATTCCTCGCTGCGGATGTCCTTTCCCTCCACGATATAGTCGGCAAGCAGGGCAAGCTCATCCTTCAATCTCGACGGAAGAACTGCCAGGCCCATGACTTCGATGAGTCCGATGTTCTCTTTCTTGATGTGGTGGAGCTTCGGGTTCGGATGGAACAGACCTAACGGACGTTCCTCCGTGGTGCGGTTATTTCTCAGTACCAGATCCAGCTCAAACTTTCCGCCGCGGAATCTCGCGATCGGGGTGATCGTGTTATGCGGCTCCCCGTCTGTCTCCGCGTAGATATCCGCGTCCGCGTCTGTATATCCGCGCCATGCAGTTAAGATCTTATCCGCAAGATCCACAAGGCGTTCTTTCTTCTCACTGCGGATCCTGATCACGGACATCGGCCATTTTACGATTCCTGCTTCCACATCCTCGTAACCGTTCACTGTAAAACTTTTCTCCACCGGTGCTTTCGCCATCGCGAAGGTGTATCTTCCGCCCTGGAAATGGTCGTGGGTCAGGATGGAACCGCCGACGATCGGGAGATCCGCGTTGGATCCCAGGAAATAATGCGGGAACATGGTCACAAAATCAAATAACTTTTTGAACGTATTCCGGTCGATCTTCATCGGGGTGTGTTTTCCGTTGAAGACGATGCAGTGCTCATTATAGTAGACGTACGGGGAATACTGGAAGCCCCAGGACTCGCCGTTTAAGGTCAGCGGAATGATCCGGTGGTTGTTTCTCGCCGGATGGTTGATTCGGCCCGCGTAGCCCACGTTTTCCATACAGAGCAGACATTTCGGATATCCGCTCTGCTTCATGGTTTTTGCAGCGGCGATAGCTTTCGGGTCTTTCTCAGGCTTTGAGAGGTTTACCGTGATGTCCAGGTCGCCGTACTCCGTCTTTGTGATCCACTTCAAGTCCTTGCAGACACGGTAGCGGCGGATATAGTCGGAGTCCTGGCTCAGTTTGTAGAAATAAGCCGTTGCGTCCTCCGGGGATTTTTCATACTCCCCGTGGAATTTCTTTACGACCTCGCTTGGGCGCGGCATCAGGCAGTTCATGAGTCTCGTGTCAAAAAGATCCCGGTATACGACACTGTTGTTTTCAAGGATCCCCTGCTCTGCAGCGTAGTCGGTGAGCGCGTTTAAAGTATCTTCCAGGCTGATCTCGTCTGTAATCTCGCCCGGCTCCTCGTATTCGGACATTTTCAGTACTTCCAGGATCTGGTTTCTTGCGTAGATCTCATCTTCGGCTTCGATAAGTCCGGTCGTTCTGCCGTACTGAACCAGTTTCTTTATTGACATTTCAATCATGATCGAATTCCTCCGTTTTTTTACGGTATATTGACAGATTTAAGTATAACGTGCGGATCTTCTTGTTTTCGCTGCACAAAAACAAGAAGCACAGGGCGGCCGCCCTATATCAATCTGTTCTGTAAAAACACTTATACAAGTAAACTTGCAGCGCGTTTTTTGCAGAACAAATTGCCGCACCTGCAACCTGTTACATTTTATTATAATAAATTTACCACCCTAATACAATCGCTATTTTATTTTTTTATCTCCCGCATCGCACGATGAAGCCGCTCCGTAATGATTCCGCCTACGATTCCGATCAGTGCTCCCGCGATGCATCCGGCTGCCAGAAGAAATGGCAGATAATAAAATACCCCTGGTGTCTGGACGATAACTGCCGCAAAGGTGATCTGGCCGATATTATGGGCAATACCGCCAAGAACGCTGATGCTGACCTGGGAGAGTTTTCCGGTCTTCTTCAATACCGCCATCACAAACAAGCTTAAAAAGCTTCCAGACAGCCCGTAGATCATGCTGTAGGGATTTCCAAATGACAGTCCCACAAGAACGATGCGGATCAGGGTCACAGCGATGGTTCCGGGGATTCCAATTAAATAGAGCCCCACCACCGTTACAAGGTTCGCCAGTCCCAGCTTTATGCCTGGGACTGGGATCGGGATGGGAATCATTGTCTCAACAAAACTCAGCACCATGGCAAGGGCAATCAGGAGCCCATACAATGCCACAGTTATTGCCTTTTTTTCTCGATTCATCGGATCTGTTCTCCTCTTTCTTGACTTTCAAAAGTTCATTTGTTAGAATAAACCGGATATCCGGCAGTGCAGCTTCTGATATTTTGTACGACAGGCACGAGTGCCTGCTGCGGTCTGCGTTTTCGTATTAATATACAAAATTTCCGCTGTCGAATGAACTTATAATATTTATCGTACAGGAAGTATATAACACATGAATAAAAAAACAATATTTGGCCTCTGTGCCGCCGGTCTCCTCTTTGTTTCCGGCATGACATTGAGCGGGTGTGGAACAAGCAGCGGACCGGGACTTCTCACACAGGAGACTCCTCTCAGCCGTTCCGATTTTCTGCTCAACACCTTCGTCACCATCACGCTCTACGATTCCGACGACTCCTCTATCTTAGACGATTCGATGGCACTTTGTAAAGAGTATGAGAATATTTTCAGCAAGACCTTAGAGATCAGCGAGCTCTACAAGATCAACCATCGGACCTCCGACACTGTCACGGTCTCCGACGACATGGCAGCGCTTCTGGCAAAAGGTCTGGAATACTGCGAGAAATCTGACGGTGCCTTTGACATTACGATCGAGCCGTTGAGTTCCCTCTGGAATTTCACAAGCGGCGAGGCCGTGATCCCGGATGAAGCAGACATCGAAGCAGATATTCCGAAGGTGGATTACCACAACCTCGTCCTCTCCGGAAATACGCTGACATTCCTCTCCCCGGATACCACCATCGACCTGGGTTCCATCGCGAAGGGCTATATCGCTGACCGGATCAAGGAACAGCTCCTGGATGCTGGTGTGAAGAGCGCCATTATCAATCTCGGCGGAAACGTCCTCTGCGTGGGCGAAAAGCCGGACGGAAGCAAATTCAACATCGGGCTGCAGAAACCTTTTGCGGACAGGGATGAGACATTTGAGGTGCTTGGGATCAAGGATCTCTCCGTCGTGACATCCGGTGTCTACGAGCGCCATTTTGAGATCGACGGAAAGAATTACCATCACATTTTAAACCCGGCAACCGGGTATCCTTACGATAATGGACTGATCTCCGTGACGATCCTCTCCGAGGAGTCCGTGGACGGGGATGGTCTCTCCACCACCTGCTTTTCCCTTGGCCTGGAAAAAGGACTGGAGCTTGCGAATTCCCTGGATGGAATCTACGCATGCTTTATCGATGAGGATTACAATGTTTACTATTCGGATGGAATGGAAGACTTTATTATCAAACAGTAATATTTAGATCAGACAGTCTCCCGGATTTTTTGCCCGGCGCTGATGCAAAACACAAAACAATGACCATTACACTATTTTTAGGGATTTTTTATGACAGAAAGCAAAGATACGAAACAGAAACTTTTAAAAAAACAGGATATGATCCTGATCGCCGTAATACTTGCGGCAGCCGTTCTTCTTTTTCTCGGGGCAAAATTGATGCATAAAAGCCCTGCGGAGATCGTTGAAGTTTCCGTCGATGGAAAAGTAGTCGAAACCCTCGATCTCGCAAAAGATCAGGAACTCACTATAGACAGCGTGTCCGGCGGCACAAACCACCTGATCATCAAAGATGGGGAGGCGTGGGTCTCCGAGGCCACATGCCCCGACAAGATCTGTGTCCACCAGGGAAAGATCCATCTGGACGGCGAGATCATCGTCTGCCTGCCCAATAAGATGACGGCACAGATCAAGAGCACAAAATAGACAGTGCAGTCAGTGCGGTAAGCGTGCAAAATTGCTGAACAATTAGTCTGAAATTGTGACTATTCTGCAGGTCTGCGCACTTACTGCTCTGACTGTAAGAAAACATAAACCGGAAGGCAAAAACCTGAGAGGTCTCAGCACGGCTCCTCAGGTTTTTATTATACTGGTCAGCAATACGCTCTTACTCCGCCAACCCCATCTTCTTCATCTCTTCCGCAACGGAATCCTCGCAGGATCTCATGGCGAGGATCGTCATTTCCATTAACTTCGGCAGTTCCCAGCCGAGATTCCCGGCACCTTTTGTGATGACGTCCCTGGAACATCCCGCAGCAAATTTCTTATCTTTAAATTTCTTCTTTAAGCTGGACACTTCCATGTCCTTCGTACTCTTTGATGGGCGCATCTTCGCTGCCGCCCAGATCAGACCGGTCAGCTCATCTGCCGCGAAGAGGACTTTTTCCAACTCGTGCTCCGGCTTCGCGTCGATCCACTCGTGGATTCCGTATCCGTGGCTGCAGACCGCATGGATCACCTCATCCTCGGCTCCGCCCTCTTTTAAAAGACGCGGCGCGATCAGGCAGTGCTCCTCCGGATACTCCTCGAAATCGATATCATGAAGGATTCCGCAGATCTCCCAGAATCCGGCTTCATCTCCGTATCCGAGTTCATTCGCATACCATTTTAAAACGCCCCCGACAGTCAGGCCATGGAGAATATGGAATGGCTCTTTGTTGTATTTTCTGAGGAGCGCGATGGCGTCCTCTCTCGTCAGTTTTGTCTGCATGATTTTATGCCTCCATACTTATAAATTATCTGTAACTATTCAGTACCTTCACTTATAAATTATCTGGTAACTGTTCAGTAGGTCTGCGCACTTGCTGCGCTGACCGTAAGGAAACATAGGCTGGAAGGCAAAAATCCCATCAGCGAAGCTGATCTGAAATGGATTTTTGCACGTAACTATGAAGGTACTGAATAGTTACAATTATCTTTCTTACCAGTATAACAGAACATTCCTATAATTCAAGTATGATAGTAGGATTTTCAGAACATTTTAGTTACAGTTCAGCCATTACATCTTCTTGTTTTCATATTCATGAAAACAAGAAGCTTGGTGGTTCCACCATATGCTGATTTGGATGAAAAAGTGCTTATGCAAGCAAGCTTGCAACACACTTTCTCATTCAAACCAGCGCATGGCTGAACTGTAACACATTTTAAAACAGTCCGCTCATTCATCGATTCCTGTTTGGAAAAAATAGACCTTTACATCCAGAATTTTCCCATCACGATCTTCTCCGCATACTCAAAGTCCCAAAGTTCAACATTCCCGGCTGTCACCACTGGATCACTGTCGATGACAATCCCGTCGACCATGTAATCCCGCTGTCCCACCGGCATTCCTTCCCGGACCGGAGCATGGAGCGATTTTGCGATCTTTGTCCTTACATGGACCTTCTCATCGTTTCCCAGCAGAACACGGAGGGAGTTCTTATCCGCATGTTCAGTCCCAATCTCCACCTTAACCCTGGACTCCACGCCATTTTCCACCAGAACTGCCGTTTCTTCCCCGAGTCCTGTTTTCTCTATCTCCTTATACTCAAAGTTTTTATCCCCATACGTCACAAGTTTCCGCATATCCTGCCACTTGTAGGTCCTGTGGGGCGGCCATCCGCAGTCAAGGAGTGCCGCTATGAATAGCTTCTCATCTTTTTTCACTGCACCAACATAGCAGTATCCGGCCTTTCCCGTAAATCCGGTCTTTCCACTGACCGCTCCTTCCATGGACGTCAGGAGAGCGTTATGATTGACACAGGAGAAACTCCGCGTTCCGGAAAGGTCAGAAAAGGCGTGGGACGGTGCTCTTGTGATGGCAAGGAACTCTTCCTTCGCCGGGGAGAGTGAGATACAATATCTGAGGATCCGCGCCAGGTCTGCCGCCGTCGTGGAATGGATCTTCCCGCTTTCCTTATCCTCCGCGTCCAGCCCGTTGGGCGTCAGAAAATATGTATCATCACAGCCAAGTTCCGCTGCCTTCCCGTTCATCATTTCCGCAAAATTTTCCACGCTGCCCCCGACCGCTTCCGCAATGGCCACTGCGGTGTCATTGTGGGATTCCAGCATTAGGGAGTAAAGAAGGTCTTCCAGACGGTATTTCTCCCCTTTTCCCGCATGCAGCTTTACCTCCGGCATGGATGCCGCCCGGTCTGAGATCTCGACTTCTGTGTCCAGCCCGGAGTTCTCCAGGGCAAGGATGCAGGTCATGATCTTCGTGGTGCTGGCCATGGGAAGAACTTTCTTCTCATTTTTCCCGTACAGAATCCGCCCTGTATCGCCGTCAAGCAGGACAGCAGCGTGGGCATTTAAGTTCAGCGGATCGGTCTTCACCTTCGATTGCACCACTGCTGATTCCAGCGTCTCCCCATTCTCGGACCGGATCACCGGCACGACCGGATCCTGCGCAGTCTGCTTCCCGCTGCTTTCCCTGTATAAATGATTTTCAGGAACTACTGCAGCAAAAATCAGGAGTGCCCCCAGGCACAGCTGCAGAAGCGGGTATGGTCCGCGCCTGCGTTTTTCCTCTTCTTTCACCCCGGTCCATTCATTGGGCCGCGCCAGCACCTTTCCTGCTATATTTTTATTCTTCCACATTTTTCAGAACTTCCGCCGCATATTTGTAACAGCATATGCGGATGTTTTCTGAGACTTGCCGGACAATTTTTCCTATGATACAATGAAAGATGCTGAAATAATTTTAGAGATCATTTCTACATGTCCGCGGTGTTATGCAGCCGAAATATCTGCGGGCATCTAGCGTATTGAATTATTATTTTTTAATAAAAAGGGATTTTTCATGAATATAATTTTAATTTACACAATTAAAGAAGCTGAGAGCGGCCGTTCCATCGCCGCCTTTCTCCTGGATTCCGGCTATTCTTCCCGCCTGGTGGTTCATCTTCGGAACACCGAGGGCAGTTTTCTCCTAAACGGAAAAACTGTTTTTTCCAACACAGTCCTTCAGCCGAAAGATCAGTTGCGCGTCCATGTCACGGAGAAAAAAACTTCCGACCAGATTGTCCCTGTTCCCATGGACCTCTCCGTCGTTTTTGAAGACGAACATGTTCTCGTGATCGATAAACCTGCCGGAATGCCGGTCCACCCGTCCCAGGGACACTATGAGAATACCCTGGCAAACGGAATCGCATGGTATTACAGGAACGAGGCGACCCCTTTCGTGTTCCGGGCCGTAAACCGGCTGGACCGGGACACATCAGGACTTGTGCTTCTCGCAAAGAATCCCTACAGCTCCTGCGTTCTCTCTGATGCCGTGAAGGATCACACGATTCACAGGGAGTACGCCGCCA
>UMEM01009713.1_pt1 | contig 60973 bp, 49 predicted proteins | sample 1964761 | NCBI WGS metagenome assembly UMEM01 (sample SAMEA4836021, study PRJEB28245) | human gut metagenome | biome: gut microbiome; material: fecal sample | place: Denmark | collected 2008 | reverse complement strand
AACTCCAGTTTCACGTCATCCAGCTCGAATAACTTCTGGTACTGTTTTACCAGAGCGTTCTTCGGCTCTGTGAGGATCCGCACAAGAGCGTCCTCATCCAGAAGATCTAAGGATACCATAACCGGAACTCTTCCGACAAACTCCGGAATCAGACCGAATTTCGTGAGATCCTGCGGCATCGCCTGCTTTAAAAGCTTGCTGATATCCGTATTCTTCTTATCCACGATCTTCGCGCCGAAACCGATGGAACTTGTCTCCAGTCTGGACTCAATAATTTTTTCCAGACCATCGAAAGCGCCGCCGCAGATGAACAGGATGTTCGTTGTGTCGATCTGGATCAGTTCCTGCTGCGGATGTTTTCTGCCTCCCTGCGGCGGAACACTTGCAACGGTGCCTTCCAGAATCTTTAACAGTGCCTGCTGAACGCCTTCACCGGAAACATCACGGGTGATGGACACGTTCTCAGATTTCTTTGTGATCTTATCGATCTCATCGATGTAGATAATGCCGTACTCCGCACGGCTCACATCATTGTCTGCTGCCTGAATCAGTTTTAAGAGGATGTTCTCCACGTCCTCGCCGACATAACCGGCCTCGGTCAGTGTCGTCGCGTCTGCGATCGCAAACGGAACACCCAGAAGTTTCGCAAGCGTCTGCGCCAGGTAGGTCTTACCGGAACCGGTCGGACCGAGCATCAGGATATTGCTCTTCTGAAGATCAACATCACTTTCCTTCTTCGATGTGATTCTCTTATAATGATTGTAAACAGCCACGGAAAGAACTTTCTTCGCCTCATCCTGTCCGATCACATAGTCATCCAGGAATTCCTTGATCTCCTTCGGTTTTAAGAGGTTGATCCCGGAGAAATCCGGTCTCTCCTCCTCCTCGTTTCCGAGTTCTTCCTCGAGGATCTCGCTGCAGAGTTCGATACACTCATCACAGATATAGACGCCGTTGGATCCGGCGATCATTTTTCTGACCTGATCCTGATTCTTTCCGCAGAAGGAACATCTGATCTTTTCCTCTGGTCTTACTGGCATGTTCGCACCTCAATTCATTAATTCATTCTTTATGTCTCGCTGTGCCCTGGCATTTTTTCTGCCTTCGCACGATCCGGCCCTAGTGACCGGAGATCACGCGGTCGATCAGACCGTATGCGGCAGCTTCATCGGCTGTCATGTAATTGTCTCTCTCTGTGTCGCGGGCGATCACATCGAGCGGCTGTCCGGTGTTTGCAGCCAGGATCTTGTTGAGCTTTTCTTTTGTCTTTAAGATCTGCTCTGCGACGATCTTGATCTCAGTTGCCTGTCCCTGAGCTCCGCCGGACGGCTGATGGATCATGACCTCAGCGTTCGGAAGTGCGAAACGTTTGCCCTTCGCTCCGCTGGAGAGAAGGAATGCGCCCATACTTGCAGCCATACCGATGCATGTGGTGCACACGTCACATTTGATGTAATTCATCGTATCATAGATCGCCATACCGGCTGTTACAGAACCACCCGGGCTGTTGATGTAAAGGTTGATATCCTTATTCGGATCCTCGGATTCCAGGAACAGAAGCTGTGCCACAACAAGACTTGCAGTCACATCGTTTACTTCCTCGCCGAGGAAAATGATACGGTCTTTTAATAATCTGGAATAGATATCGTAGGAACGCTCTCCTCTGCTTGTGGATTCAAGCACATAAGGTACTAAGCTCATATTTTTTCCTCCATCTTTTCTTTTATATCTGTTGCCAGGCAGTTTCCTTTTACGCATTTTCCGGCAGAAATAACCGCATATTCCGCGGAATTTGACAAATTTCTGCCTGCTTTGTCATATTTCGGAACAATCCCTGTATAACCGATTAGGGATTGCCGCAGAAAACTCTCCGCAGCAACCCCCTCTGAATGTGAGTCCTGACCCGCTGCCGGGTCATTTCCCACCATGTTTTCTGTGCAGATTAGTCGTAATGCTTAGTCAACGAACTTTGCCTCAGCTACAAGGAAGTCGATTGCTTTCTGAACTGCAAGGTCTTCTTTTAACTGAGCCATCTGCTCTTCACCGAACATACCCTTGATCTGTTCTTTGTCCATCTTGAAGTCTGCAGCCATCTTGTCGAACTGCTCCTCAACTGCTGCGTCGTCAGCCTGGATGTTCTCAGCCTTTACAACTGCCTCAAGAACAAGTCTTGTCTTGATTCTCTTGATTGCCTGCGGCTTCATCTGCTCGCCGATCTTTTCAGCTGTCATGCCAGTGATCTCAACGTACTGCTTGAAGGAAATGCCCTGGCTCTCAAGTCTGCGCGCATAGTCGTTAACCATGCCGTTTACCTGCTCCTCAACCATCTGATCCGGGATCTCCATAGTTGCGTTCTCGATTACCTTGTCAACAACTTTATCCTCGTCTGCTGTCTTAGCTGCTTCGATCTTCTCAGCCTGTAACTTCTCAGTGAGGTCTTTCTTGTACTCTTCCATTGTATCGAAATCAGATACTTCGCTTGCGAAATCATCGTTAGCTTCCGGAAGTTCTTTTCTCTGGATCTCTTTTACTTTTACTTTGAATACAGCCGGTTTGTTCTTTAACTCTTCTACATGGTACTCAGCCGGGAATGTTACGTTTACTTCGCACTCTTCACCTGTCTTCTTACCGATCAACTGCTCCTCGAAGTTATCGATGAATGTATGGGAACCGATCGTAAGCGGATAATCCTCAGCCTTGCCGCCCTCGAATCTCTTTCCATCTACGGAACCGTCGAAGTCGATCGTTACCTGGTCGCCATCCTCGATACCTCTGTCCTCAACAGTGATAAGGCGGGAGTTTTTCTCTCTTGCGCGCTTGATCTCTGTCTCGATATCTTCCTCTGTAACCTCAGATTTTGTCTTCTGAACTTCTACGCCCTTGTACTGTCCAAGAGTAACTTCCGGCTTAACAGCTACTACTGCTGTGTAAACGAAAGCCTTGCCTTCCTCGATCTTCTCGATGGAAACAGACGGACGGGAAACGATCTCAAGACCGCTCTCTTTTGCAGCGTCCGGATAGCTTGCATCGATCACTTCATCAACAGCATCCTCGTAAAATACGCCAACGCCGTACATCTTCTTGATCATGTTGAACGGAGCTTTTCCTTTTCTGAAGCCCGGGATATTGAATTTACCCTTATTCTTATTATAGGAGTGCTGTACAGCCTCCTCAAACTTTTCTGCCGGCACTTCGATTGTAAGTTTTGCCGTATTCTTCTCTAAATTCTCCACCTGTACGCTCATTTTATGAGTTCCTCCTTAAATATATCGATAGCGGGGATCTTTAAATTCCCGCCCTTATAATCTCGTAACTGCCGCTTTTGGGGCGTTACACGTTTTCCGGCATTATGATTGCCGCTCAGCGAAAAATCCGCCCGCAGGCATCACTTCTCCGTCACGCGCACATAGCACCGCTTGAAATTATAACATAAGACGCATGAAAAGACCAGACCTAAATTGTAAAAATTCCAGAAAAACACAGGGGTTTTTACAGTTTTTCTTCGGATTTTTTCATCATGAACGGAAGGATCCGCCGTTTATCTGATATACTGGATCGCTGCCCGGATCTGCTCGGCTTCCTCTTCGCTGACTAAAAGACGGATCAGCTCCAGTCCAAGGTCGATCGCCCAACCCAGCCCACGACCGGTGCTGAGCAGACGGTCTGTGATAACACCATCACCTCTGCAGTCCGCGCCCTTCATCTGAGACTCAAATCCAGGATAACAGGTCGCGCGATGACCTTCCGCAAGACCAAGCTCTCCCAATATGCTCGGCGCCGCACAGATCGCAGCCAGACGTTTTCCTGCTGCAGCATGGGATTTCAGCATTTCCGCCAGTCCCTTGTGCGCCTTTAAGTTGTTCGTTCCGACAAGTCCGCCCGGAAGAAACAATACGTCCGCATCATCTGTGATCTCCTCAAACAGACAGTCTGCCTCGATCTTAAATCCATGGGACCCTGTCACCATGTTTCTCCCCATAATGGAAACAAGCTTCACATCCACCTTTGCTCTTTTTAAGCAGTCACATACCGCCAGACACTCAACCTCTTCCATTCCGTCTGCAACAAACGCGTATACTTTTGCCATTTGAAATTTCTCACCTTTCTTTGCTGATCTGCCGCCGAAAATTCTCGGAAACTTACTCCTCACTTTTCTCATCATCCGTATACGGATAGAACTTTCCATTCAGGTAATATCCGCGTCCGGGTCCACCTTCTGACCTCTTCACATCCGTTCCGCGGTCTTTTGCTGCAGTCTGTTCCGGATTCGGAGTCTGAACTGTCTGCTCCGGACCGTTGTACCGGTATGTCTCCTGCGGCACATCGTTCCAGTTATCCGGAGCGCTGTTCCGGTTCTGTCCATAAGCATAACCGGTTCCACAATTCGAATCATACCCATTGTTCATATTTTCGTTTCCGCAGGTACCGTAACCGCCACTGTAATTTCCATTGCCGCCAACATCTCTCACGCTGTCCGGCTCCACATACTGACCACTCACGACGGAAATGATCACAATAACGACCACAGCCCCCGCAAAAAGCCGATAAAACAGGTTGCTCGCAACCATAGATCCGGCATTTCCGGCTCCCGGTCCGTAGACATCACCAAGTCCCGGGACAAGCTCGATCCCGCTGGCAAGGCCGCCCCGGGTATTTCCGCTAAAACTTCCATCTCCTCCCAGTTCTCCAAGGATGAGACTGCTCTGATCGGTCTGACCGTTTACTGATTCGTTCTGCTCCAGATAACCTGTAATTCTCTGGGTATTCCCGCCGAATCCGCTGAGGATCGCAAAGATCAGGCTCACAAGAAACGCCGCCCAGTAATAACGGCTCAGACACATTTTCGCTCTGTCTTTTAATTCTGCCCTTGTCCACATACGCTGTTCCTCCTTCTGTTTTCATCATCAAAGTATGACCAGTTGCCAGATATTTTTCCTTTCCTGTTGCCATTCCGGGATTTTTCATTCACAAACAGCAACTTTTCTTACAATGATTGTACCATATTTGCGAATAAAAGACCTTACTTTTTCCTTGCAATATGGTATGATTTATTACAATATATCACTGTTCCTGCCTTGCGCAGACAACAACCGATTCTGCCGATACTTCGTATTCCAAATCGGCCAAATCCACTATCACCACTGTATTGTACAGAATTTTCAGTTCAGAAAATTCCACCCATATACAGGCTCCAGAAAGGAAATAATTATGGAAATCGAACGTAAATTTCTTGTCACGACCCCGCCTGAAAACTACGAGTTTTTCCCCTGTCATGAGATCGAACAGGCCTACCTCTGCACAGAGCCGGTAGTCCGGGTACGTAAAGAGGACGATACCTGCTACCTCACCTACAAATCCAAAGGACTTCTCGCCAGAGAGGAATATAATCTCCCACTGACAAAAGAAGCCTACGCCCATCTTCTCACAAAAGCTGACGGAAATATTCTCACAAAAAAGCGCTACCTGATCCCGGTTCCGGGCCGTGAGGATCTCACTGTGGAATTCGATGTCTTCGAGGGAAAATTCGCCGGTCTCATGCTTGCGGAGATCGAGTTTTCCAGTGAGGAGGATGCCAGAGAATTCCCGCCTCTCCCATGGTTCGACAGGGATGTAACCTGGTCCGGGGAATACCAGAACAGCAGGCTCTCAAAAATGCCCTGAACTGTTCGTACCTTTTTATGTGACAGGGAATTTCCATAAATTTCCTGACATATGAAAAAAGGCCACCGACGGCTCGCAGAACCGCCGATGGCTTTATTAATTTTCCTGAAATTTTGCAGTTTCGGAGATGGATTACATCATTCCGCCCATTCCGCCTGCACCTGCCGGCATTGCCGGAGTCTCTTCTTTGATGTTGGCAACAACAGACTCTGTTGTAAGAAGTGTGGAAGCAACGCTTGTCGCGTTCTGTAATGCACTTCTTGTAACCTTAGCCGGATCAAGGATACCAGCTTTGATCATATCAACAAAAATCTCATTGTAAGCATCGAAGCCCTGGCCAACCGGGAGCTCTTTTACTTTGTTAACGATCACAGCGCCCTCAAGGCCTGCGTTGGATACGATATGGAATAACGGAGCTTCAAGAGCCTTTAAGATGATCTTTCCGCCTGTCTTCTCGTCGCCTTCCATCTCATTTACAACAGCTGCAACCTTCTCTGCTGCGTGAACATAAGCAGATCCGCCGCCTGCGATGATACCTTCCTCAACAGCTGCCTTCGTAGCTGCAAGAGCATCTTCCATACGGAGTTTTGCTTCCTTCATCTCTGTTTCAGTAGCAGCACCTACGCGGATCACTGCAACACCGCCAGCGAGTTTTGCAAGTCTCTCCTGAAGTTTCTCTCTGTCGAAGTCGGACTTTGTCTCTTCGATCTGACCCTTGATCTGGGCAACTCTGTCAGCGATTTCTTTCTTGTCGCCGAGACCGTCAACGATGATGGTGTTCTCTTTCTGAACCTTAACGGATTTTGCACGGCCAAGCTGCTCCATTGTAGCATCCTTGAGGTCAAGACCAAGTTCGTCGGAGATCACGGTACCGCCTGTTAAGATCGCGATATCCTTTAACATCTCTTTTCTTCTGTCGCCGTAGCCCGGTGCCTTAACACCTACAACGCTGAATGTACCTCTTAACTTGTTGACGATAAGAGTTGTGAGAGCCTCACCCTCGATATCCTCAGCGATGATAAGAAGCTTTGCGCCTGTCTTTACGATCTGCTCAAGGAGCGGAAGGATATCGTTGATGTTAGCGATCTTCTTGTCTGTGATCAGGATATACGGATCGTCAAGAGTTGCCTCCATCTTCTCCATATCTGTGCACATATATGCGGAAATATATCCACGGTCGAACTGCATACCTTCTACAAGGTCAAGCTCTGTCTTCATTGTCTTGGACTCTTCGATAGTGATAACGCCGTCGTTTGTAACCTTCTCCATTGCGTCTGCAACCATCTCACCGACCTCATCGCTTGCTGCAGAGATTGCTGCAACTCTTGCGATCTGGTCTTTGCTGCTGATCGGCTCGCTCATCTCAGCGATCGCCTTGACAGCTTCATCTGTGGCTTTCTTCATACCCTTTCTTAATACGATCGGGTTAGCGCCTGCAGCCAGGTTCTTCATACCTTCGTTTACCATTGCCTGTGCAAGAACGGTAGCTGTTGTTGTACCATCACCGGCAACATCGTTTGTCTTTGTGGCAACCTCTTTTAAGAGCTGTGCGCCCATGTTCTCAAACGGGTCTTCTAACTCGATCTCTTTTGCGATGGTAACACCATCGTTTGTGATCAGCGGAGCACCGAAGGATTTGTCAAGAACAACGTTTCTTCCTTTCGGTCCGATTGTCACACGGACGGTATCAGCAAGTTTATTTACACCAGCTTCAAGAGCTTTTCTGGCTTCAACGCCATATTTAATTTCCTTAGCCATGTTAAAATTCCTCCAATCAAGATTTCCTGTAACCATTTTCCGGTTACTTCGTTCTGAATTCTGAATTTCAGACCGCTCTGAGCGCCTCGCACACGCGGTCCCGGATATGATTTCTCCGATTATTCGATCACTGCAAGGATATCATTCTGCTTAACGATGATATAATCCTCTTCCTCTACCTTTACTTCTGTTCCGGAGTACTTGGAGTAGATTACCTTATCGCCCGGTTTTACCTGCATCTTGATCTCTTTGCCGTCAACAACTCCACCAGGACCAACAGCGATCACTTCTGCCTGCTGCGGTTTTTCCTTTGCCTGCCCCGGAAGAACGATACCGGATTTTGTGGTCTCTTCTGCAACTAACTGTTTTAAAACAACTCTGTCAAATAATGGTACTAATTTCATTACTGACTCCTCCTTGTCATTTTACAAGCTCTTGCGACTATCCTGTAATTTCAGTCACAATTCTTTTTCATTTTTATCTTCTTCAGTCTGACTCAGGTCTTTTCCCTGACCCCTCGTCACAAGTCATGTTATAGCACATGTTGTTAGCACTGTCAAGTCACGAGTGCTAATTATTTTATGAAAAATTTGTGAACCTCTCTGCGGGTCTGCGTGCCGCTGTGCTGTCTAGTTCCGTTTTCTGGTGAAATCCGGCAATTTACTTGAATAATTTATACATTTTTTTAACTTTTTTCATAATTATGTCTTTCATTTTCCCTGGAATTCGATTATGATTATAAATAGCAGACTGGCGGCTGCAGGCGGAATCCTCAGATTTTCGGAACCGCGTAATGCAGCGGAAAGGAGAATAAACCATGTCAAAAAAGAAATCAGGCCTTCTTATCGCATTTGGCGCGATGCTCGGCGGCGCAGTTGCAGCCGGTATCTCCTACTATCTGAAATTAAAATCCTTCAACGATGAGCTGGACCAGGATTTTCATGAATACGAGGAAGAGGAGACTCCTTCTGAGGAAACAGAAGAAAAGACGGAACCTGCTCCAGAGAGAACTTATATTACGATCAATTCCGGAAAAGACGCGGACGCTGCGGATGATTCCGTAAAAAAAGAAGAGACAAAAGATTCCGAAGAGACAGAATGTCCGGAACCTACAGATGAAAAAGACTCTGTAAAAGAGGAAAACGTACCGGAAGAAAAAACATCCTCCGTTGTAGTTGAGGACGATACGGAGGAAGGAAAAACCGAATGATACAAAGTCTTCTCCGCTCCATGGAGCTATTGGAAGTCCTGAAAGAAAAAAACCGCAATTTCTCAATCGCGGAACTGGCGGAGGCGATGGATCTGCCCCCGAGCACGGTGCACCGGATCCTGCAGACGTTCTGTGAGAAGAAATATGTGATCCGCGACAACAGATCCCACACCTACCGTCTCGGCCCGGCGCTGATTCCTCTGGGAAAAGCCGCTGCAAGAGGGATCCGTCTCCAGGATGCCGCCCACGGTATCCTGGTACAGCTGGCAAAACAGACAAAAGAAGACGCATACCTCGTAATTCCAGTGGGAAATAAGGGACTTGTGATTGAAAAGGTAGATGGTCCGAGCCACTTAAAAGTTGTTGAGGAGTTTGGCTATGAGATGTATATGCACTGCGGCGCGATCCGTAAGGTCCTCCTCGCATGGCAGACACCGGCCTTCATCGACGAATACTTCAAAAACATTATTCTCCACGATCAGGCTTTCCCCCATGTCCGCCCGGATGATCTGCGTGAGGAATTAAAAAAGATCCGCCAGGATGGCTACGCCATCACTCACGGAGAGTATGTCACCGACGCCCTTGGAATCGGAGCACCGGTCTTCAACTCCGACGGTGAACTCGCCGGTTCCATTGGAATCATCGCCCCGGAGATCCGGGTCGATACCCCGGAGCTTCTTGACACCCAGAAAGATCTCGTACAGTTCTACGCATCATCCCTCTCCGCCGATCTCGGATATGAGAAGCACGATGTGTTCCAGTAAACGGAATCAATCCTTGGGATACACATTTTCGGATGCGTATCCCGTTTTTTTGTGCTTTGTTCCCATGCACGCCTGATCACAAGCATATGCCCTGTCCCAATCTCTCCCCCAGTGCAGCTGTCTGTAAAACCTAATCTTGACTTAAGTCCGAAAAAAGCTGGCGCGCGTCTTTGCATGCCAGCTTTCTTCTATCCAATCCGCTTATTCTTTACTCAAGAGCTTTCCGTAAAAGGTCTACTCCTTTTCGGATTTCCTCCTCCGTGAGTCCTGCATATCCGAGAACGATCGTACTCATCTCCTTCGCCTGCGCTCTCTCCATATAGAACCCGGAAAGTCCGTAGACGCGGACCTTTTTTTCTGCTGCTTTTTCTAAAAGCTGCTGTTCCGGCTCCTTTTTCCTGTCTTTTAAGAGCACATGAAGTCCCGCGAATTCTCCTGTGATCTCAAACCGCTTTTCCAGCGGCTTTAATTCCCCTAAAAGCACGTCATGTTTTCCCTTATAGATCTCGCGCATCCTGTTCAAATGGCGCTCAAAATATCCGCCGGAAATAAATTTCGCCAGGATCCTCTGGTCGACCCTGGACACAGTGGAGGAATAAAATCTTCCCTTTTCCAGGTATACCGACAGCAGCGCCTCCGGCAGCACCATATATCCCACACGGATTGCCGGAGCAATGGCCTTCGAGAATGTTCCCATGTAGATGACACATCCGTTCTGGTCCATCCCCTGAAGTGCCGGGATCGGTTTTCCCTTGTAACGGAATTCACTGTCATAGTCATCCTCGATCAGGTATCTTCCGGTCTGCTCTCCCGCCCAGAAAAGGAGCTCCTGTCTTCTTCTCACCGGCATTACGGTTCCTGTCGGGAACTGGTGGGACGGCATCACATAGGCTCCCTGTACATCCTGCCCCTCAAGTTCCTTCACACAGAATCCATTCTTATCGATCCCCACCGGCAGTACCTTATGTCCCACACCGGATAGCACCCGGTATGCCTGGCGGTAGGTGGGATTCTCCATGGCGATCACCGCGTCCCTTCCGATGAGCTGGGAAAGTAGCATCAGAAGATATTCGTTTCCCGCGCCAATGATGATCTGGGAAACATCGCAGTTTACACCGCGGGCTGCATGGAGATACTCCCGGATCGCCTCCCTGAGGATCAGATCTCCCTGGGGCTCTCCCTTCAAAAACAGCTCTCGGTCCTCTTCTTTTAAGACCGAGCGGCTGATCTTTCTCCAGGTCGCATAGGGAAATCCTTCCAGATCGATGCCTCTGGGAGAAAAATCGACTTCAAATTTTTCACGAAAAAGCTGCCCCCGGACACTTTCCTTTTCCATGCCCAAAGACAGCTCTTTTTTCTGATCCGACCGGGCAACAACAGACTGCGCCACCGGCGGAAAGATTCCATCCAGTGACGCCGCAAAATAGCCTTTTCGCGGAACCGCCTCAAGGTAGCCCTCGGACACCAGCTGCTCGTAGGCGAGCTGCGTTGTGCTCCGGCTGACCTTCAGGCTCTTCGCAAGCTCCCTAGATGAAGGGAGCTGCTTTTCCGGTCTGATATTGCCTCTTCGGATCTCATCTTTAATATACTGATAGATCTGTTCATACAGCGGGCGATCCCCCTGTACATTTAACGGTACGATCAATTCCATAAATCTTTATTTCGGAAGCTTGAAGGAGCTCTTTAAGGAAACGATACGGTTATATACCGGCTGTCCTTCCTTGCTGTCCTTGCAGTCTACGCAGTAGTAACCGTTTCTCATGAACTGGAAGCTGTCGTATGCCTTTGCTTCCATGAGCTTTGGCTCTACATAGGCAGTTGTGATTGTCTTGGAGTTCGGATTTAAGTTCAGGGTTCCGTCAGCGTTCAGCTTGCCTTTCTCCTCATCGACGATATTCTCGTAGAGACGGCACTCTACCTTTCCGGCTGTCGGAGCGGATACCCAGTGGATCGTTCCTTTTACCTTTCTGCCGGTAAAGCCGGAACCACTCTTTGTCTCCGGATCGTATGTGCAGTGGATCTCTGTCACATTTCCGTTCTCGTCCTTCTCGAAGCCTGTGCATGTCACGAAATATGCGCCCATGAGACGTACTTCGTTGCCCGGGAAAAGGCGGAAATACTTCTTCGGCGGATTCTCCATGAAGTCCTCACGCTCGATATAGAGTTCTCTGGAGAACGGAACCTCACGCTCGCCCATCTCCGGATTCTCAAGGTTATTCGGGATGCTCAGCATCTCTGTCTGTCCTTCCGGATAGTTGTCAATGATCAGCTTTACCGGATCAAGGACAGCCATCATTCTCGGGCGTTTTAACTTCAGATCCTCACGGATACAGTACTCCAGCATCGCGTAGTCTACGGAGCTGTTTGCCTTGGAAACGCCCACGAGTTCTACGAACATTCTCAGAGCTTCCGGTGTGTATCCTCTTCTTCTAAGGGCTGCGATCGTTACAAGACGCGGGTCATCCCAGCCGTCTACGATTCCATCCTCAACGAGCTTCTTAATATAACGCTTACCCGTTACCACGTTTGTCAGGTACATCTTCGCAAACTCGATCTGGCGCGGCGGGTTCTCGAACTCGCACTCTCTTACGACCCAGTCGTAGAGCGGTCTGTGATCCTCGAACTCAAGAGTACAGATAGAGTGTGTGATGTGCTCAACCGCGTCCTCGATCGGATGAGCGAAGTCGTACATCGGGTAGATGCACCACTTGTCACCGGTATTGTGGTGTGTCATGTGAGCGACACGGTAGATGACCGGATCACGCATGTTGATATTCGGCGATGCCATATCAATCTTTGCACGGAGGACCTTCTCTCCGTCCTTGTACATGCCGTTCTTCATGTTCTCAAATAACTGGAGGTTTTCCTCGACAGAACGGTCACGGTACGGGCTGTTCTTACCAGGTGTTGTGAAGTCACCACGGTATTCCTTGATCTGATCAGCAGAGAGATCACAGACGAAAGCTTTTCCCTTTTTAATTAACTTTACAGCGCACTCGTACATCGTATCGAAGTAGTCGGAAGCGAAGAACAGTCTGTCCTCAAAGTCAGCCCCGAGCCACTTTACATCCTCCGTGATGGAGTGCACGAACTCCGTCTTCTCCTTCGTCGGGTTCGTATCATCAAAACGAAGATTGAACTTTCCGCCGTACTCTTTTGCGAGACCGGAGTTTAAGATGATCGATTTTGCATGTCCGATATGAAGGTAGCCGTTTGGCTCCGGTGGGAACCGGGTCTGGACATGGTCATATACTCCTTCCGCAAGATCTTTATCAATTTCCTGCTCGATAAAGTTTTTGGAAACTACTTCTTTTGTTTCCTCAGCCGGTGTCATATTCTCAGCCATATCAATTCCTCCATTTCGTTTTTCAATAACATGCCCGTACATCTTTCTTCTATTATTTTAACTCCTGCCATTTTCCAGCAGGACCAGATATCGAACTGTTATATATAATATTTAATACTATCACATTTTTCCGAAGAATTAAAGGGGGAATTTCACATGTTTTTCTCATGTGTCCATCAAATTGATTCCTGCATCTGCATTCCGGTCGGTTCTTTCAGTTTTCTTGAAAATTATAGGTGAAAAACACAGAAAATCCTTTGACGAATTCCGTTTCTGGGATTATACTGTGAATATAGTATGCTAAAAATTTCACAAAACATATAGAACCCGGAGGAAATGATATGGATAAGAATTCTTTCGATCTGATCACATTTGGCGAGATCATGCTGCGTCTCTCCCCGCCGCGCCATGCCCGCATCGTCGATGGCGATATTTTTGAAAAGCGTGCCGGCGGAGCAGAACTCAACGTTGCTTCCGGCGTTGCCCTTTTGGGACTTCGTACCGGTATCGTTTCCAAGCTTCCGCAGAATGAGCTCGGAACTTTTATCAAGAACAGGATCCGTTTTGTCGGAGTATCCGATGACTATCTGGTCTACGATGATTCGCCGGACGCAAGACTCGGTCTCTACTACTACGAGATGGGCGCCGCTCCGAGAAAGCCTACGATCGTGTATGACCGCCACCAGGCTTCCGTCACAAGGATCAAGATGAGCGAAATCCCGGAGGACATCTACCACTCCGCGAGAATGTTCCACACAAGCGGAATCTCCCTGGCTCTCTGCCAGAACATGCAGAATGTCGCTGTGGAGCTGATCCGAAGGTTCAAATCTGCCGGAGCTACAATCTCCTTCGACGTAAACTACCGTGCGAACTTATGGGGTGAGGAGGAAGCGAGAAAAACCATCGAGGAGATCCTTCCGTTAGTCGATGTTCTCTTCGTATCTGAGGAGACAAGCCGCCGCATGTTCAAGAAGACCGGTGACCTGAAGGATATCATGAAGAGCTATGCCACTGATTACGGCGTAAAGATCGTTGCCACCACCCAGCGCACGGTCATCAGCCCGAGAAAACACAACTTCACCTCCATCGTCTACGATGCCCGCTCCGATAAATTTTACACGGAAACGCCGTACAACGATATCGATGTGATCGACCGCATCGGTTCCGGTGATGCCTATGTCGCCGGTGTTCTCTTCGGTCTCTTAAAATATGGAGATCCGGAAAAGGCCATGCAGTTCGGAAACGCCACATCCAGCGTCAAGAACACCGTTCCGGGCGACCTCCCGTCCTCTGACTTTAAGGAGATCGACCGGATCATCCGTGAGCATCATTCTACTGGACCAGTCAGTGAGATGAACCGATAATTGCCAATTTGCTTCGTATGTGAGAAAAGGTCTGAGTTTCAACAAAACTCTGGCCTTTTTCGTTTTTAATCATTCATTTTCTTTGTAGGCAGTATAGGCTTTTTTGCCGCAGCAAAATTTTCAGTTTCCATTTTCTCGGCGGATAGTTTACTAAGTGCACATGACAAAAAAAGCCGTGAGAAGCTTTTATCCCTCACAGCTTTTTTTACCAATTATATTTTTTACAGATCTAAATCGATAAACTCGAAATCGTCATCATCCTCAATCTTCTTCTCCGTCGGTGCCGTCTTCGGCGCTGCCTTCGCGGCCTCCTTCGCGAGGTTCTTTGACAGATCCTTTTCCATATCCGCCACATTCTTTCTCACCGGTCTCTCCGGAGTGACAGTTCTCTCTGGAACATTCTCTGTCCTCACAGCTTCCCGTCTCTTCGCTGCCGGATGGTGTATCTCAGCTACCTCCGGTCTTCTGCGTGGAATCTGGATTTCTTCCTCTTCCTCATCGAAAAGCTCTTCCCCGCGGGCAGCCGGTCTGGACGCAGCTCTTCTCTCCGGCGCTTTCGCGGACTTTCCGGTCTTCTGCGCCTTTTTCGGCTCAGACTTTCTGTTTTTCCGTCCGCCCTCGTAGTCACCGTAATCGTCATCATATCCGCCGCGGCCCGGATTCTTCGGTGCCTTCGGCTTTCTGAGCAAGAGAACAATAATGATGATCACTAAGAGAATACTGAGTGCAAAAAGCCCGATCACGAACATTCCGCGGATCTCGTAATCCTTAAGCAGACTGTTGTAATCCTCAGCAACCTTTAAGTACTTGCTGCGGGCATCTTCTGCGTCCGGATCCTGGAAGTAACGCTGGAGCGTCATCTCCTTCTGGTCGTAGCGGTAGAAGCCTTCCTCACCGTTCTCGTTACGTCCGTAAACAACACAATACTCCGGTGCGGAATCTCCGCTGTCTTTCCAGATCCAGCCGTGGACTGTGTGATCTCCGATATCGATGGTGCACTCGGCAAAACCGTCCGGGAGCGCTGTTCCCTCCGGAATGCACTCAGGCGGAAGCACTACGACTGTCTTCTCTGCCATCTTCACGACTACATAAGCAGATAAAGTGCCCGTCTCGCTGTTGTATACAAAGAAGTCCCCGTTTCCGGAGTCATCTGTCATATAAAGTAAGGTCATTCCAGAGTCATCTGTAGCTGCCTTTACGCTTCTGCCCTCATACTCGATCTCCGTCGCTGTAAATCCTGACGGAAGTTCAGAATCATCAAAGGTATCCGCAACGGTCCAGTTGCCGTCCTCACCGATGACTCCTGCGTTTGTCTCTGCGGAACCTGCGTCTGTCTCACCGTTGGAAGCCGCTGCATCGTCAGACTTTGTGACCACGATGGTGTAGGTCTTTGTTGTCTCTCCATCCTCCGCTGTTACGGTACAGGTGATGGTGTTCTCTCCGTCCTGGAGATCATCATTTCCGCTGACAGCCACCTTCGCGCCGCCGTCCTTTGCTGGCGCGCTGACCGTAATGGATGTCACATCACTGGGAACCGCAGTGGTATATTCAGTCACATCCGCGGAGAATGCAGGTTTTAAAGTACCCGGTGAGATCGTGAGGGACGCTAAGGTCGCGTCCTTGGAAGAAGTATCCGCCGCATTGATCTTTACGGAAGAGCTTCCAATGTGGTCGAGAGTCACTGCTTTGGAGTCGGCATCGTAAACTTCCTGGGATTTCACCGTGATAGAGGAAGTTCCAGCCTTTAAAGCATTAAATTTTAATGTAAAGCTGAACGTCTTCTGGTCCGCAGCCTCCGCAGAACCGATGACGCGGACAGATCCTGCTCCGCCATTGGAGTTCGTGCCGCTGACAAATTCAAGGGCATCCGCATCATACTGAAGCATCACATCGGAGGAACCGAGTGCTGCATCCGCGGCAATCTTCATCGTGACGGATATCTGGTCTCCCACCGAAGCGGTCGGGTCGGAAAACGAAAGTTTTCCGCTGGCCGCAAATGAAACCACCACGCCAGCCGGCAGCAGCATGACCATCAGTGCGAACGCCAACAGCCCCGCCGCCAGTTTTTTCATGTATTTATTCATATTTCTTTATCTCCTATTCCAGCTTTTTCCAGGCTGGGCATTATCTTGTTTCCATAATTTCCGCCTGTACTTCTAAGCATAGTCTTCCCAGAAATGGATCTTCTTATGACCAGATATTCCCATATCAGTTGCCGGTCACAAGTTTTCCGCTGCCGGTCGCGCCCTCCGGATAAGAACCACTCGTTCCCGTCGATGATGTCACTAGCTTTCCAGACCCGGATGCGCCTTCCGGATAAGAGCTCTGTGATCCGGAATTTGTACTTCCAGGGCCGGTGGTTCCGGAACTGCTTCCGCTGTTCGATGTTCCGGTCGATCCGCCAGGTCCTACTGCAGATCCGCTCGTTGTAGAGCCCGAGGTCGAAGAACCTGTGGAGCTTCCTGTCGACGGGGAAACTACGGTGGTGCTGCCGTTTCCGTTTCCTTTCGCAATGGAAACCTGGTATGTGCGGACATCACCGTTCTCTGCCTTCACCTGAATCTTCACGATCGTCGTTCCGCTTCCGAGGCTGATCGATCCCGCTCCGCTGACTGTTGACTTGGAGTCGATTGCCGTTGCACGGATATTTACAGAGGAAACAGAAGAGTCCACAACGAGATCATACTTCTCCGTATCTTTATTGAAGGTTGGTGTCAGGGAATATCCGTCGATGGTGATTCCTGACAGCTTGTTGTTCGGGCTTCCCGTTACGGTCGGCTTTGCGCAGGCAGTTTCCGGCATATTGTTGAATACCGGGATCTTGAACACGAGCGCCTGTTTCTTCATCTCATCCGTATAGGCTCTCGCGAGCTTCGCGCCCTCTCCGGCCGCGCCTTCCACGTTTGTCATATACTGATGCTTGTAAGGGTTGCTGCCCTGCACATTAAACTTCTTTAAATAGAAGGTATCCTGCCCATTTTTTAGGAAATTCTCACTGTAGTAGGTCGCGCCGCCGATGATGGACTTCTCGATAGAATTCCACGGTCTTCCGTAGCTTCCCGACTGGGACGCGTACCAGAGACCTCTCGTGATGGCTGACATGGAGCCGGAGGCGAAAGCGCCGATATTAAAGAAATTATAGTAACCTTCATAGCCTGAGGTCTTTCCTGAAATACTTCCAGATTTACCTGTCCCCTGCTCCTGAAGGATCATAGCGCCAAGGACATACGGATTGACGCCAGTCTGGGCCGCCGCCTTCATAATAATATCCACATAAGTCTGTCCCGTCGGTACCGGTGAAGTGTTTGACGCGCCGGTATTGTCATCGGTGATGGCAGACGCGTCCATTCCCGGACCATACTCTACCTCCGGGAGTGCCGTTGTATACATCTTTCTCTGGCTGATCGTGGAGCTCACCGTAGAACCTGGCCCCTCAAGGCTCACACCCTGATTTCCGCTGCCAGAGCTTATATTGCCGCTTCCAGAAGGAATTCCGCCAGACGTTCCAGAACTCATTCCCGGTCCGTAGTTTTCCCCCTGCTGAAGGGAGCCGGAAGCTTCAGTATTCGTTTTATTGTTTATGACTGCTGCTGTACCGGACCCCGAAGTCTCCTGGATACTCTGGGCTGCCGTCGTCTCCTCCGGCGTCTTTTCCAGGAATGTTCCCGTGATCAGGCTCGTAAGTCCCGCTCTCGTCTGGGTATTGCTGTCGAAGGCGTGATGCAGAAACTGGAATACATAGGTATCGTTTAGGAAATTTCTCGGATCCATATAGTAGGCGACAATGTCCTTGGATGCCGCCACCCAGGAAGAACCGTCGAATCCGGTCCAGGTGCTTGTATTCCAGTCGTAAGCGCCGTAGTCTGTGGATTTCCAGGATGAAATGCTCGCCTTCGATACCAGATTCGTTCCGACTGCTCCTTCCGCCTCCATCACGTCGCTCCAGTTAAGCCCCGTCTTCTGGGCCTGGAAGACCCAGGTCGGATGTTCCGTGTGAAGGGTCCGCAGGGACGTCTTGTAGCTTTCCGGGAATCCCTGGCTGTTTAAATAGCTCTCAAAGTTCGAGTCGTAGCTGTAGGATACCGGGAATTTGATATAGTCTGAACGGGCATAGCCTCCCTGTGTCCCTGAACCGGAGGAAAACTGGATCTTATACCAGATCTTCCCGTCGGATCCCGTTGTCTCGGAAACCACTGTCACAGCAGCTCCGTAGGCAAGTTTTTTTACGATAGATCCCGTCGTCCCCGGTGTACTCCGCACATTCAGGGTCGTGGCATTTACTGTCGCCGAGCCTGTCGCCGCGTATACGGAAGACAGCCCGGATATCATCGTTCCGGTGTGAGCCGCACAGTCTCCCAAAAGGACCGCCCCCAGCATCAGCGCCAGAAATCTTTTTTGTCTCTTTGTCATGGTTTTCTTCTCTCCCACTGCCGGTTTCGTGAAATTTTGCATAAAATCGACATCATATCCATTATAATGATAAAGGCACTTTTCTGTCAACCGCGCAGGAGAAACTTCACACAAATTCCAAATATTGCCGCATTTTCTTAATAAAAACTTAAAAAAGAAACTATAACCTGCAGAAGCTTCCACCGCCAGTTTCTTTCGAATGCATGACAGCACAAAAGCCCGGCATCTCCTCATGGAAACGCCGGGCCTCATGTTTTTTCGTCAATTACACTTCAGATTTACTGCAAAATTATACCGGGTAAGCTTTATTTGCTTTGTCAGCAGTCTTCTGGTCAACCTTTGTCTGCTGAGCTTCACGGTACTCGAAGAAATCTTTTGCTACAGCCGGGAACAGAGCATAGGATAATACATCCTCATCCTGCTGTTTCCACTGTGCGCATTCCTTCTCGAATTTCGGCAGCTGCGGCTCGATCAGATCTGCTGGACGACAGGTGATCGGAGTTGCATCGCCGATGATCTTCTTCTGGACTTCTTTGTTGAACGGTTTTACCGTCTTACCAAATTCGCCCATCATGATCTTCTTGGACTCCTTCGGAACCATCTTATATCTCTCGCCGGCAAGAACGTTCAATACAGCCTGTGTACCAACAATCTGGGAGGACGGAGTTACAAGCGGCGGCTCACCGAAGTCTTTTCTTACTCTCGGAATCTCCTCAAGCACTGCGCGGTACTTGTCTTCCTGACCAGCTTCCTTCAACTGGGAAACAAGGTTGGAAAGCATTCCGCCCGGTACCTGATACTGGAGTGTCTTGATATTTACACCGAGAACCTTCGGATTCAGAAGACCGCTCTTTAAAGCTTCCTCACGGATCGGTGTAAAGTAATCAGTGATCTCTGCAAGCAGATTCTGGTCATAACCAGTATCATACTTGGTGCCGCGGAATGTCTCAACCATAACTTCAGTTGCCGGCTGGGATGTACCGAGAGCCAGCGGCGACATTGCGCAGTCAATGATATCGCAGCCTGCTTCCACAGCCTTTAAGTATGTCATGGAAGCAACACCGGAGGTATAGTGTGTATGCAGGTCGATCGGCAGCTTTGTGCCCTGTTTCAATGCCGTAACGAGCTCGGAAGCTGCGTACGGAGTTAAAAGACCAGCCATATCCTTGATGCAGAGGGAGTCAGCGCCCATGCTCTCGATCTCGGAAGCGATATTCTTCCAGTAATCAAGTGTATACGCATCGCCTAATGTATAGCAAAGGGCGATCTGGGCATGTCCGCCTTCCTTCTTTGTTGCCTTAACAGCAGTCTCAAGGTTTCTGATATCATTCAGGCAGTCAAAAATACGGATAATATCAATTCCGTTAGCGATAGATTTCTGTACAAAGTACTCAACCACATCGTCCGCGTAATGATTGTATCCAAGGATGTTCTGACCACGGAACAGCATCTGGAGCTTCGTGTTCTTGAAACCGGCTCTCAGCTTTCTGAGTCTCTCCCACGGATCTTCTTTCAGGAAACGCAGGCAGGCATCAAAAGTAGCGCCACCCCAGCATTCTACCGCATGGTAGCCAACTTTGTCCATTTTGTCAACGATCGGAAGCATCTGATCAGTCGTCATTCTTGTTGCAAGGAGAGACTGATGCGCATCACGAAGAACGGTCTCAACGATCTTAACCGGCTTTTTCTGAACTTCTGCCATTTTATTATCCTCCTACCGGGAGATCTGCCCAGGCAGACCTCCCCTATATTAAAAGTTTCGGTTTCAATTAAACTCCGAAGATAGCCATGAAGGTACCGGCAGCAACTGCTGTACCGATAACACCGGCTACGTTCGGTCCCATCGCGTGCATGAGAAGGAAGTTTGTCGGATCTGCCTCTGAACCAACCTTCTGGGATACACGGGCTGCCATCGGAACTGCGGATACTCCGGCAGAACCGATTAACGGGTTAACCTTACCACCAGTTACCTTGCACATAATCTTACCGAAGATAACGCCGGCAGCTGTACCGAACGCGAACGCGATAAGTCCAAGGATAACGATCTTGATAGTTGTAACTTTTAAGAATCTCTCAGCACTTGTTGTAGCACCAACGGAAAGACCGAGTACGATTACAACGATGTACATAAGAGCGTTGGAAGCTGTCTCCTGTAACTGTTTAACTACGCCGGACTCACGGAAGAGGTTACCAACCATAAGCATACCAACGAGCGGAGCAGTTGTCGGAAGGATCATACAAACAACGATCGTAACGATAACCGGGAAGAGGATCTTCTCAAGTTTGGATACCGGACGAAGCTGTTCCATCTTGATCTTTCTCTCTTCTTCTGTTGTCAGGAGTTTCATGATCGGCGGCTGAATGATCGGAACGAGGGCCATGTAGGAGTAAGCTGCTACGGCAATCGGTCCCATGAACTCAGTCTGTCCAAGCTTACCTGCAAGGAAGATGGATGTCGGGCCATCAGCACCACCGATGATGGAGATCGCTGCGGCTGCCTTGTCATTGAAGCCCATGAAAATAGCCATAAAGTAAGCGGCGTAGATACCGAACTGTGCGGCAGCGCCTAAAAGGAAGCTCTTTGGGTTAGCGATCAGCGGACCGAAGTCTGTCATCGCGCCTACACCCATGAAGATCAGGGACGGAAGAATACTCCACTCATCCAGTAAATAGAAGTAGTGAAGAAGTCCTCCAACTCCGTTAGAAGAATCTTCAATGCTCAGCATAATATCCGGGTAGATATTTACAAGCAGCATACCAAAGGAAATCGGTACAAGAAGAAGCGGCTCAAATCCTTTTCCGATCGCAAGGTAAAGGAAGATACACGCAACTAAGATCATGATCAGGTTTCCTACGCTTAAATTCAGGAATGCTGTCTGCTGAAGAAGATTCAAAAGTGTATTTTGAATGTATTCCATGTTAATCCCTCCATGTGGAATCTGCAGTCAGCAGAAAATTATTTTAATGTAGCGAGTGTAGCACCCGGCTCTACGGAATCACCAACAGCAACGTTGATTGTTGCAACAGTGCCGTCCTGCGGAGCAACGATCTCGTTCTCCATCTTCATAGCTTCAAGGATCAGGAGAACCTGACCTCTCTTAACAGCCTGACCTGCAGATGCCTTAACGCCAAGGATCTTACCCGGCATCGGAGCTGTAACTGCTACTGCGCCTGCTGCGCCAGCCGGAGCTGCCGGAGCTGCTGCCGGTGCCGGAGCTGCCTTCGGTGCTGCTGCCGGTGCTGCCTTCGGTGCCGGTGCTGCTGCCTTCGGTGCGGAAGCTGCGCCTGTGAAGCCCTCTTCTACTGTTACTTCATATACATTACCGTTTACTGTGATTGTATAATTTTTCATTGTGATTTCCTCCTGATAATATTAATTCCAGTTTCTGTTAGAAACACGTTTGATGGAGCGGACTACAAGTCCGTTGTCAACAGTCTCTTTTCCCTCGTAAGCTGCGATTGCTGCTGTGATCACGGAAACGAGTTCTGTATCATCGGTAAGGTTCTCCTCCTCAGCCGGAGCTGCTGTCGGAGCCGGAGCTGCTGCCGGTGCCGGTGCTGCTGCCGGTGCCGGTGCTGCCGCATTCTTCTTCGCTTTCATCTTTGCCTCAAATACGCTGATGTATTTGAACATGCTGATCAGCCAGCTGATGAAGATCAGGACTACGAATACAACGCCCATACCCATTAAGGTATTCATTCCGGCTTTCGCCATCTTCTCGCCTGTTGTGTAAACCGGGGAGAAGGAAATTGTCTCAACTTTGCTGAGATCTTCGTCTGCGATCAGAGTGAATTCCATCGCTCTCTTCTCGTAAACAGTGTTCATTCTTGCGATATAGCCGTCATCACTTTTTGTAACGACTGCTGTCTCGCCGGAAACGAACGCGCCAAGGTCATCCTTAATGGAATCCCAGGATTTTAACGCATTCTCCATAACAGTATCTTTGTTCTTTGCGCTTGTTGCAAGGGCCTGTTCGATGGAAGCGTCATCCATCTGGTTGAACAGATCCAGGTACTGCTGGGAGCCGGACTGCATCGCCATTTCGATCTGCGGATCGATTGTTTCAGCGGTGTCAGCGGCTGCAGAGCATCCTGCAAGCGCGAAGAGGCAAACTGCCATGCAGAGTGCAAGCCAGATTCTTCTAATTCTCTGTTTCATATTTCAGCCACCTCATATTAGATCGTTCCGTGCTTTTTGGACGGACGATCCTCTCTTTTTGTGAACAGCATTTCAAATGCAGCAACTACACGCTGTCTTGTCTCAGAAGCCTCGATGATATCGTCTACATATCCTCTCTTTGCTGCCGCAAGTGCGCTCGCCTGCATCTCATTATACTGTGCTGCTTTTTCATTGATCAGGGCTGCCGCATTGTCAGCCTTTGCGATCTCGTCAGCATACATGATCTTCACAGCCGGTGCTGCTTCCATAACGCCGATCTTCGCGTTCTTCCATGCGTATACAATGTCAGAACCGATGGACTTGCTGTTCATGGTAAGACCTGCTGTTCCGTTTGCCTTGCCGACAACGACAGTTACCTTCGGAACGTCAGCGTTTGCGAATGCGTAGGTCAGGCGTGCTGCCGCCTTCGCGATCTTCTTCTCGTTGCATTTGCAGTTCTTGTAACCATCTACATTGACGAGTGTAAGTACCGGGATCTCGAAAGCGTTGCAGAAGTTTACAAATGCTGCTGCTTTCTCACATCCTGCTGCGGTAAGGGCTGCGTCATAAGCAGCAGTCTTCTCGCCGTCTGTATAAACTTCGCTGCGATTTGCAACACAGCCAACGGTAGCTCCGTTTAAGCGAATAAATGCCGTTACCATCTCCGGTGCGTAGTCCTTCTTCATTTCCATGTAGAAGCTGTCATCAGAGATCATGGACAGTGCGATGGATGTATCGCCTGCGCAGTTCTCTATATCTGTGCAGATTCTGTTTAAGTCATCCTCACATTCGCTGTAAGACATGTCATCCTCGTTGTTAGCCGGAAGGATGGAAACAAGGTTTCTGATCTCGGTGAAAATTTCTTTCTCGGAGCCAGTCGCGCATACGTTTCCTGTCTCTTTTGCCTGGTACTCAGCGCTGGAATTGTCAGCATCGTTCTCAGCGATTACAAACGGAGCATTCACAAACATTTTTGCTTCCTGTTCCATAAATGTAAAATCAGCCATTTCAGATGCCACAGCCATTCCACCGCCGCAGTTTCCAAACACAGCCTGGATCTGCGGGATCACACCGGATGCCATTGCCTGGCAGACATAAAGTTTGCCGAAGCCGTCCAGGGCATCCATGCTTTCCTGGAGTCTGAATCCTGCACAGTCTACCAGGGCAACAATGGGTGCGCCCATTTTCATGGCCATACTATAGAGCTTCTCGATCTTCTTTGCGTGCATTTCGCCGATGGATCCGCCCATTACAGACGCGTCCTGGCTGTACACATAGACGAGAGCACCATTGATCGTACCATAACCGGTAACAACACCATCTGCAGGGGTTTCCTGAGACTGCATGTTGTAATCAGTGCTTCTGGCAGTAATATAAGCACCAACCTCAACAAAGCTGTTGTCATCAAGCAATTCATGAATTCTGTTAATTGCCGACGTTTTTGTCATTTTGCTGTCCTCCATTATTCCTTAAATTGACGAAAATCAAATTTCTGCCTAGTGTAATAATAAACGGATTTGATGTAAAATTCAAGGAGTTTTTCCCTGCCTTAACAATATTTTTATGCTTTTTCGTCAGAAAAAATTAAGAAACTTTTTTTCTAACGTGGTCCTGTAACTGCGCTTAATTTTTTAAACCAGCTGCTTCCAGATGGCGTTTCACATCCGTAAATCCGCGTCCCCGGACCTCTCCGACCTGATGAACGACCATGAAGGCCTCGCTGTCGATGTCCATGACGATGCGGTTTAATTTCTGAAGTTCCCTGCCGGAAACCACGGTGATAACGGCCATGGACGGCTTTCTTAAGTGCCCGCCCTCGATCTGGAACAATGTGGTTCCACGGTCAAGCTGTTCCTGCACCGCGATGTTGATCTCCGCGTATTTCTCGCTGATGATCTTCGCCTGTACCTGCTTTTTACCCATCATAAGCATCTTGTCGAGGATCACGGTGTAGACCATGACCATGATGATTCCGTAAAGGATCTTTTCCCGGTCGCGGAACAAAAGCTGGGATAAGAGGATCGCCACATCGAAAACATACATGGACACAGATACCGGGAACTTAAAGCGTTTCTGCAGGACAAGTGGAGGAATGTCCATGCCGCCGGTGGAGGCGCCGGAGCGGATCACGAACCCCAGAGCGAATCCGATCATGATCCCAGCAAAGATGGCGCAGAGCATGGGATCCGTTGTAAATACGAAGTCTCCCGCCAAGGCGGTCAGGCGGTCAAGGATGAACGGGTAATAAAATGTCGCAAGCAGGGTCGTCGCCGCAAATTTTTTCCCCAGCTCCAGCCAGCCGAGACCGAACATGGCGATATTGAAGACCGCCACGAAGCCGGAAAGAGGGATCCCGAAGAAATGCTGTGCCATAAGGCCAAGTCCTGTGGTTCCCGCGGCGATCATGTCCAACGGCAGAATGAAGAGGACGACTCCCGCAGCGTAGACCGTGAGACCAAACAGGATAACTGCAGTCTGGATAACGACAGATGCCGCCTTGTTCTGTTTTGTTTCTGATGTTTCCATTTGTTTTGTTACCTTTCTCTTTGTGTGCTGTTTATTGTTGTCTATTATTGTTTGTATTGTTTATGTATTTTGTGTTATTTAAATTTTCCACCTTTGCAATTTTTCGCGTTTTCTGTTCTTTCCACTACCTCTTTATCACAGAAAAGCGCACAAAAAAAGGACGCCCGAAGGCGTCCTCATGAATTTTCCTTATTTGCCGAAAACTGCTTCATAGTCTTTACGGAATTTCTCAATTCCCTGGTCAGTTAACGGGTGATGTGTCATCTGCTCGATTACTTTGTACGGAACCGTCGCGATATCGGCACCTGCGAGTGCGCACTCTGTTACATGCATGGTGTGTCGTACGCTTGCTGCGATAATCTCCGTCTCGATATCATGGAGAGCGAAGATCTCTGCAACGGTGTCGATGAGGTCGATACCCGGCTGGGAAATATCATCGAGACGTCCTAAGAACGGGGATACATAAGCTGCGCCTGCTCTAGCTGCGAGAAGCGCCTGATTTGCAGAGAAGATCAGAGTCACGTTAACCTTGATCCCTTCCGATGCAAGAACTTTTGTTGCCTTTAATCCTTCGATCGTCATCGGGATCTTAACGACCATATTCGGGTGGATCTTCGCGATCTCGCGGCCCTCCGCGATCATTCCCTCCGCGTCAGTTGTTGTTGCCTTTACCTCACCGCTGATCGGTCCGTCTACGATAGAAGCGATCTCTTTTAAAGTCTCAACATAATCTTTTCCTTCTTTTGCGATCAGGGACGGATTTGTTGTAACTCCGCAGATCACTCCCATGTCATTTGCTTTGCGGATTTCATCCACATTGGCTGTATCAATGAAAAATTTCATTGGTTCCCCCTCCTGTATTTCAAATAATCGTAACTGCCCGGTATTTTCGCAGCTACAAATCGTCATATAAGTCCATTTTAACATGAGGACATGTTTTGTCAATGCATTTCGACGTTTTTCCCGGATTCTGTCCATTCCTGAACGCGAGTTCGCGAAAAGATGCAGATCACAGCAGGTGAGCGCGTTCGGTGTGGAAATTCACCGTGACACATTCTTTTTATCCGGCATACGGGATAAATTCAAAACAATCCTCTTCATACACCCCGTCGATCTCGAATCCCCAGCCTTTATCCGACTTTTTCACTGCCAGACGACATCTGCGTCCATCGGAGAGCTCCATGTCCACAAAGTTTTCCAGATCTGTCGCCCGGACATAATACTTTGTTCCCGCTGGAAGTTTCTCCTCTTTTTCACTGCCGCCTGCTTCCATCATCGTCACCGGAAGCTCCCTCGTGGATACCAGCGCCGCCTCGTCCTCCTTCGAGTCGCAGACATTGACTTTTGTATACACATCATTCTCTGCCACCGGCATCCCGCTCTCACCCACATGGAATTTCCGGTAAGCATCGTATGTTCCCAGGGCGTCCACCCTGCGGGTAAGGTAAAATCCATCCGGATCATTTAAGAGGGCACCATGAGGGCTGTCATTCGATGTACCAACATGCCGGATCTCTTCTCCCTTCAGGTCAAAGACTTCCATGGTCCTCCAGTCATTCTCACTCTGGATCTCCGTGTAGAGATATGGGTGCCCGTCATCTGTCATGACGATCCAGCCGTCCTGGGGCTGTCCATAGAGTTCCATCGTGAATTCTTCCTTCTTTCCACCCTGTTCCCGCTCGATCGTAATATTTCTCGTGTCATACCCGTCTGTGGCATCATCAAAATGATAACTCACAGAAGTATCGTTTTCCTCGTGCTCATACGTCACAGTCTCCCAGGGACTGGCCTTTTTTGCCCAGCCTTCTGAAGCTTTCCCTATATAGTCTGTCTGGAACATCGCTTCATTTCCGGCGAACGGAACCTCCACTTCAACAGCTCCTGCCGCATATGAGGCGATAACATACTGGTCAAAATGAATGCGCACACCTGTTTTTGTGATGCACCATTCCAATGGCCCATATCCATCCGTCCCCGCAAACAGACTGTCCACGGTCGTTTCATAATCTTCGAATAATCCTTTCTTCTCTTTCTGGTCAGAAAGTTCCTCCTTCACATATATCTGGAATCCCGGAAGATCTTTTACCACATCGCCGAGTTCCAGCTCTTTTCCCGTCTGCGTATCGAAATTGTGGTATTCCGTCACAGAGCTGGGATGGGCACCTCCCAGATCATAATATTTCAGCCAGTACATACTGACGACCGTATGGTCGAAGCGGACTGGATTAAATTCATAATTACAGACATATGGCTGCTTCATGTCCGGGTAATTGTTCCGCATATCCTCAGCTTCTTTTTTATAGGCGGCATACTCCTCTTTATTCTGGCTGACCAGCTTTTTATTCAGGGAAGTGAGTGACTGCTTCAGCGCGTCATATCCGTCCCCCTGGACATAAACCTTGTCGCAGCGTGATGTGATGATCGGAGTCTGGTCCGCGTCATCCCATTCCCCGTCATATTCCCCGTTTACCGCGATTGGGATCAGGGCGAAGCGGTCCGTCCGGGCATCCGCGCCCGTATTCCCGTTCTGATCAGTGCCAGACTTGCTCTCCACCGCACTCTCCGGCTCACGTTCTGCTGGGGATCCAGGCTCACTGCTCTCCTGTGTCGTCTCCGCCGCTGTATCCACCGTCACTGTATCTTTTTTCTGACAGCCGGTCATGAGACTCACTGCGATCAGAAGATATAATCCATATTTTCTCATACTTTTCCCTTCCTTTATCAATTTTTATAACCGTTCGATTTTATTTACCGCATACATGCGGCATTCACGTTCTGCTTCCCTTTGCAGCCGGAATTTTCCTGTATCAGGACTATTTCTTTTTATAACCTTATCTTACCGCAGATGCTTCGGGGAATCCATTTCTTTTCCCTTACGAATTCTTAAAACAAAGCGGAAAAAACAGAACGTACAGCGGATCTCCCATGTTCGCAAAAATTTCGGCATATTTGGGCATAAAAATGCCGGAAACAGGCAGCTCCCCATTTCCGGCATTTTCATCATATTCTCATATATCCATTTTATCCGCGCGTCAGGCCTCTTACAGCATCCAATCCTTCAAAACATCGTGATCCCGCAGAAGTTTTCCAACGATCGTCTTATCGATCTTTCTGAGCAGCGGCTTTTTCAACAGCTCAAACGGCATCGGAAGCTTCATCTCAAGCGGGGACTTTCCGTCCATGAGTTTCACCGTGCTGTCTAAGAGCTCTCTCACATCGTAGACACTGCCCCATACCTCCGGCACACCGCGGTCCACTCCGCAGAGTCCGTATACTGCTTCCATGGCAGTACGGACAGAGTACTCTGTAGTGAAGATCGTATCCCTCGGAGTCTCCGCAAACTGTCCGAGGAAGGCGGCGTTTACAGATCCGTCCGGAATCACATCGGGGCGGTCTCCTGCAGCTCTCGGCATAAAGAACGCTGTGATATACGGCATCATGGTCGGTGTGCAGTTGCACTCCTCCCCTGACAGCCTCTCGATGTCCTCCACCGGGATTCCGAGATGATACAGCCACTCAGCGGTGATCTCCTTACCGGTGCACTCTTTCATCGGCTTCTTCACATAGTCACCTGGAACATCTGTGAACAGGCTGTATACCCACACGCAGATCTCCTCTTTTTTCTGATTTTTGAACTGTCCCTGACGGTTGATGGTCCAGCTTAAGAGCCACCTGGAATCGCGGCAGCTCACGATACCGCCGGTGACGACTTTTCCGGTTCTCGGATCGCGCTTGCAGATCTTTTTGATCTGGTCGATGATCTCCTCATTTGCTGTGGTTACCGTCGCGGACTCCCAGTTTGTCTTTTCAATATCAGAGCAGAACTTCTCCGGATGACCGAAGGACGGATCCTGCGCCGCAATTTTTTTCCAGAGGCTCCAGCAGCCGCTGCTTCTCACTTCCGCGTCACCCACCGGCGCATGGTTCTGGTCACCGTAGATCGTCCCTTCTGTGCAGCTTCCGTTCGTGATAAACACAAGGTTCTTTTCTGTCAGCGGGATCTCCGTGTCCCCGTTCTTCGTGCGGCACTCGATAGCGCGGGCCGTCTTCTTTCCGTCCGTGATCTCAAAGCGGACGTTTGTGACCTCTGTTCCGAACCGAAACTCCACGCCTGCCGCCTCCAGGTATTTCTGCATCGGCAGAATCAGGGATTCGTACTGGTTGTAGCGGGTGAATTTCAGAGCGGAGAAGTCCGGAAGGCCGCCGATATGGTGGATAAATCTCTGGAAGTACCGCTTCATCTCCAGGGCGCTGTGCCAGTTTTCAAAGGCGAACATGGTTCTCCAGTAAAGCCAGAATTGGGAGCCGAATACCTCATCATCGAACACATCCTCGATGGTCTTGTCATAGAGATCCTCATCCTTCGTGAAGAAGAGCTTCATGATCTCCATACTGCCCTTCTGGCTCAGACCAAACTTTCCGTCCGTGTGGGCATCCTCGCCGCGGTGCTCTGTAGCACGGCAGAGAGAATAGTTCGGATCATGCTTGTTTAACCAGTAATACTCATCGAGAACGGACGCGCCTGGAACCTCCAGGGACGGGATGCTGTGGAACAGATCCCAGAGGCACTCGAAATGATCCTCCATTTCGCGGCCGCCGCGCATCACATATCCTCTTGTTGGATCATCGATTCCGTCGCAGGCACCGCCGGCGATATCCATGGCCTCTAAGATGTGGATGTTCTTTCCCGGCATCTGGGCATCGCGGACGAGAAAGCATGCCGCCGCCAGGGATGCGAGACCGCTTCCTACAAGGTACGCGGACTTCTCCTCGATTCCCGCCGGCTTCTCCGGGCGGGCGAACGCCTCGTAGTTTCCGTTTGTGTAGTAGATTCCCTTGCTGTTCTTATCATGTTTTCCGAGTTCTGTGTTGCGGTAATCGGATCTGCTTCCATGGGAAGCCTTTTTCATCTTATCCATTTCCATGTTTCCGCGCTTCTTCGCCGCGAGTACCGCTGTGATTCCAGCTCCGGCCGCCAGAACTGCTCCGGCTTTCCATCCTTTTTTGCTCATCGTTTCTTGTTTCCTTTCCTGTTTGTTTTGTTTCTGTGTTCCGTATCATGTAGTTTTCATAACTATATCACTGTTTTTGATAGTAATCCTTTCCGCGGGCTTTGTCAAGCTTTCCATTCAAATATTTTGAACGCAAAAGTTTTTTCTGCGCTCCCCGCCTTTTATCTTCTCCTTTTTTCTGATTTTCATTCAAAAAGTACCCCGCCCGCTGTCTCTATAGGGGCAGCGAACAGGGTACTAAAAAGGGGAGGATAAGTATTAATCTTTTTCTTTGGTACTGGTCATAGGATTGCCTGTTTTTCCGTTTTTATACATTCATCATTGATTTTCCATACACATTTTTTTATAATAAGCTTACGGAAAATATTCAGATTGGAGAATACAGAAATTATGAAAAATCTTGTAATCGGACAGTCCGGCGGACCTACCGCCGTCATCAATGCGAGCCTTTATGGTGCGGTAAAAGCATTCAGGGAATCCGGCACGGACGGACATGTTCTCGGAATGACCAACGGAATCGAGGGATTCCTCGCTGACCATGTGATGGACCTTTCCACGGACCTCTCTGACGAGGAACTTGAGCTCTTAAAGCTCACTCCGGCCGCATACCTTGGTTCCTGCCGTTATAAACTTCCGGCAGATTTAGACAGCGAAGTTTACCCTGCGATCTTCGATAACTTCCGTGAGATGAACATCGGATACTTCCTCTATGTGGGCGGAAACGACTCCATGGATACCGTGGACAAGCTCTCCCGCTACGCGGAGAAGATAGGAAGCGATGTGAAATTCATCGGAATCCCGAAGACCATCGACAACGATCTTGTCCTCACCGACCACACACCGGGCTTCGGAAGCGCCGCAAAGTATGTTGCCTCCACCGTCCGCGAGATCGTCCTCGACGCCTCCGTCTATCAGCAGAGATCCGTCACCATCGTCGAGATCATGGGACGCCACGCAGGATGGCTCACCGCTGCTTCCAGGCTTGCAAGAAAATATGAGGGCGACAACCCATGCCTTATCTACCTCCCGGAGACTCCGTTCTCCTTAGAGCAGTTCTATCATGACCTGGACGCTGCATTTGAGAAATCCCCGAATCTCGTTGTCTGCGTCTCCGAGGGAATTGCCGATGAGGGCGGCACCTTTGTCTGCGAGTACTCCGACGCAGCGAAGCTCGACTCCTTCGGTCACAAGATGCTCACCGGCTGCGGCGAGGTCTTGGAAAGCTTTGTGCGCGACAAGTTCGGCGTGAAAGTCCGCTCCATCGAGTTAAATGTCAACCAGCGCTGCAGCGGCATGATGGTATCTGAGACGGATATCGAGGAAGCAGCCATGGCAGGCGCTGCCGGTGTGAAGGCAGTTCTCGCCGGGGAGACAAAGAAGATGATCGCCTTCAAGCGTGACTCCGACATGCCGTACAAGATGCACTGCACACCGGAGGATGTAAGCCTCATCTGCAATCAGGAAAAGAAATTCCCAAAGGAATGGATCAACGCGGCAGGAAACGATATCACCGATGACTTCTCAGCTTACGCTCTCCCGCTGATCCAGGGCGAGCCGAAGCGCGTGATGGAGAACGGGGTGCCGAAATACCTGTACAGAAAGTAAGTTTGGTATTATCACCCATAACCGCGAATCTTAACAAAACTCTTCAACAAAAGCAAAAGCCCGTGAAAACATGCTTCCACGGGCTTTTTCCTTTTCTTTCCTTGGTAAGAACTCTCCCACTTCCTGTCCCAGACTTATTCAAGATCGAAGCAGCCCTGCACCGCTGCCAAACGAAATCCACTTTTCCATTTAACTGCTGCACAGAGCTGTTTATTTTTCATATTCCATTAATTCACTTCACTGATATCCATCAGCCCGCACCCGTCATAGAAGAACTTTAAAATCTCCTGGCAGGTCTTTCCCTGCTTTGCCATGCCCTGGGCACCGTTCTGGCTCATGCCGACACCGTGTCCGAAGCCGCCTCCGTAGATTGTGAAGGTCGTCACCTGATTTTCATCGGTTCCGTTGTTCTCGATATAGATGAAACCGCTGGGAAGCGTATCCCATCCTGTGGATGTGGAACCGTCTTTCCTGTTGTATACAAGTGATACATTTCCGAGAATGCTGCGGATCCTGCTCTGCCCGGAAAATGTCTTGGAACCTTCCGTTCCAACGACCTTCAGGGTCTTCGCGTATCCGCCCGCTCCCCTGGATGTGATCGTAAGTCCCGTGATCCTGCCGACCCCACCGATCTTTTCGTCCAGAATCGTGCTGGTGGTCTTCGTGTTCCAACGGAACATCGGGAAGTCAGAGTCGTAGGCATCTGTGTTCTCGTCCTTGATAAAGCTCTCAAAGGCCTCGTTGGATGTCAGATCCAGCTTCTTCGCCTTGTTGTTGATCGTGACTGCCCTGAGGTACGGCGTGTTGGACGCATCCGCTCCCCACACACTTCCGTCGGTTCCATGCCCGTCAGATGTGGAGTAATAGAACGCCTCGATGGGATCCCCGTTGTATTCCAGAAGCTGACCAAAGGTCTCATTCACAGCGGTATCCGTGGAATCGAAGGTCAGCGTGTTGTTGTACACCTGGAAATTCGTGCTGTCATCCACATGGGCACCGTAGGTCGAGTAGGCATTGCCCTGAATCTGCCTCCATGCGTAGGTTCTCGCACAGACCGCCTGGGCCTTCAGCGCCTCCAGCTCATAAGTCGGCGGCATCTCGCTCGGTGTCACCCGCTTTAAATATTCCTCGAGATCCACCTCGTTTAAGAGAAGCAGACCGTCGCTCTCCTCCGTGATCTCCATATGTCCCGGATAGACGGGCATTCCCTGAGCGCGCTCCAGACTGTGTACCGTGATCATTCCGCCTTCATTTGCGGAACGGAATGTGAGACGCCCACTTGCGAGCCTTGAATCTCCCGGTTTTATCGTCACCGTCTCCCCTGCTGCGATGGACTCCGTCTTTGCATCCTTCTCATCTCCGTACTCCAACACTGCCATGGAGTCGCAGGAAAGTGTGATCGCATCATGGAACAGTGACTTAAATCCGTTCGTCATGATAAGCACGCGGATCATGTCGATATCCGGTTTCTCCGTCGTCAGGGCCGCACAGATCTTTCCATCCGCCACCACAAATTCCTGCATGTGGTAGCCGACGAGAATATCCTTCTTCTGTTGTTCCCTGAGAACACCGTAGGTCCGATAAATCTTAAACTGATCCGCCAGCGGCACGCTACCGTAGCCGTCGATCTCAATCTCTGTGTCGCGGACCGCAAGGACCGTTCCGGTGATCTTCTCTTTCTTCAGCACCAGTCGTTTTGGGGTTCCGCCCTTTAAGTACAGATCTCCGATCTGACCGGAGATCTCGCTCTCATCCTTTAAAACTCCCTTTACCGGAAATTCCCTCTGGATATTTCCGATAAAGACCGTCACCGTCTTTCCGGAGAATCCCGAGATCCAGGCATTCTCGTAGACGATCTCGTCCGAGACCATCTCCTCCACCTTTAAGATCTCATCGTCTCTCGCCAGAAACCGGATCTTCTGGTCAATGTATCCGTCGAGGTAAAGTCCCTCAAACTGAAAAATACCGTCCCTCGTGTAGGCTGTCCATGCAGGCGCACCATCCACATTGTCCGGTGTTCCGTAAAGGTCCGTCTCCACCTCGGCCACAGTTCTGTCCGGATCCACCGCCGCGCGGAACGCGTCATAGAACTTCCAGAAATTCTCACTGGAGACCGCCTTTTTCGCCCGGTCACCGGAATCCACATAAGAAAGGAGCGCATCTGTTTCCCCTTTTCCCTCTTCCGATGCCTTTTTTGCCCAGTCCGAAAGAACCGCGTATGTAACTGCGGACGTAGCGCTCCGCTCGTCCGCTTTGACCGATCCGCTGTCAAGATATCCCTGACCATAGAGGTAGTCCATATATTTCACATACCACTGGTCCGATAGATCTTCATCAAAATTCGACGCCTCCGGCGCATTTTCAAGAATTCCATCCCCCGACTCCAGTGTCAGTGCCACCGTCCGGGATGCCGCTGCCAGGGAGACTCCATCCTCTTCCCTGTCCAGAAGTACGATCACGATCAGCAGAACCACGATGAACGTCGTGACTCCCGCCATCCAGTTTATCAGTTTCCTTCTCTCGTTCATAATTCCTTTCCCGACCAGAACCAGCTACTGTTCGTCACCGTGTTTTTTATACTCGCCGTTCTGTTCGTCGATCCGCTTCAGATTTACATAGTCCTCTTCTTTTATGCTCAGACTCTTCTTTGAAAGGAGATATTCCTGAATCTGATTATAAATATGAATGATGACTGCCATCAACGGAACCGCAATGATCATTCCCACAAATCCACACAATCCGCCGAACAGCAGGATCGAAAACAGTACACCAAAGCTGGAAACACCTGTGGAATTTCCCAGGATCTTCGGTCCTAAAATATTTCCGTCAAACTGCTGAAGCACAAGGATCAGCCCGATAAAGTACAGACACTGTTTCGGACTGATGAGAAATACGAGGATCGCGCACGGAACTGCTCCAATAAATGGTCCGAAGAACGGTATCACATTCGTCACTCCGATGATCACGCTGATCAGCAGCTCATACGGCAGCTTAAACAGATGCATCAGGATAAAGCAGAGAATTCCGATGATCAGGGAATCGATCAGTTTTCCGATAATAAAGCCAGAAAACGCTTTTTTAATAAACTGGAATTCAGCCACAACGATATTGGCTGCTTTCAGTGGAAGAACAGAATAAATAAATTTTTTTCCCTGCGCTGATAGGGATTCCTTGATATTTAACAGATAGATCATAACGATCAATCCGATCAGCATGTTTTTTGTCAGCGTGATCACATTCATGACTCCGCTGGATACGCCGCCGACAATCTTCTCAATATTCTGGAAGTTCTGGAAATTGGAGAGATTCGACATTAAGTCCGTCTCCATCCAGCTCTGAAAATACTGGGCTGACTGCTCGTAAATATTTAAGATTGCCTGCTCCACCGGCGGGTTGTTCACGAAGAATTCCGTCAGCCAGTCATACACGTTCTGGAAATAAACCGGCATCATGTTGATGATCCCCACGATACTAGAATAGAGCTGCGGGATGATCATGCTGGAAAGGCTTACGACCACCACGATCAGAAACGCAAGGCTTATCACTGTTCCAACGGCTTTTCCAAGGAAATTGCCGAAGGATTCACTCTTGAACCGTTTCTTTGGCGCGATCTTCTTTTCCTCGTCCTCTTTTCTCTTGTCGTCATCGTGCACATACACGACTGTATTGTAGCACCAGTTATAGACCGGCGACATCAAAAAAGCAAGTACAGCACCGTAGATCACCGGTGCCAGGACAAACCGTACTTTTCCCAGAAAGGCAAACACTGCATTCCTCTCCAGAAACAGAAAGACGACAAACACCGCTGCGATCAGTACCAGGATTGCCGTCACCCCCAAGTAAATGTATCGTTCGAACCGTTCATTTTTCATAAAAAAAGTTTCTCCTTTGCAGTTGTTTCTTCCAGTCATATCATATGTATCGAAACCTGTTTGCACCCATAATATCATACTTCCCATGTTTAGGAAAGAGCATTTGCGGAATCTAAACCCCCGTCATGCGAGGAAATCATGCGTCGTTCATCCATGTAAAATAACGCCATGTTATATCCCACTATATGAAAAGAAGCAGCGATCTCTCGCTGCTTTTTTATCTTTCGCAATCCCAAAATGCCGTTTCCTGAATAATTGACGCCTAGCAATGCTAGGTGGGCATCCGCACTTAAACATCTGCCTTCCACTCGATGGAGGCCTGGCATCCGTCCAAGGATCTAGGAATCCCGTATGTCAAAATGTAGGTTCAAAATAGACAGGAGTGTCGAACATCCCAGGAATCACATTCCCTTTAACTGAGAACTATTATAGCGCATCACGGATCATTTTTCAAGTTCCATTTCCTGGTGTCATGTATTTTTCTGCGACTCATAATTACAACTCCCGACATAGCTGTAAACCGGATCTTCGATCCCTGCTGTACTGTCTGTCTTGTCTTTTACACAGACAAAGCATCCCAAATATCGGCTGATCTTTTTTTACATCATACCTTTTAAGATCTTTGCTGTCTCCTCCGGTGTCTCACAGAGGTAATCTGCCCCGGCGCTCTGGAGTTCTTCACGGCTTCCATATCCGTAAAGCACGCCGATCACGGAAAGTCCCGTTTTCTTCGCACCGTATACATCATGTTCCCGGTCACCCACCATGATCACGGAAGGCTTCTCCTCCTCGCTGATGCCGTTTTCTTCCAGGACATAGCGGATCACATCGTCCTTATTCACACGCTCTTCATCCATGGACGCGCCGCCGATAAATTTAAAATACTCTGTCAGTTGGAAATATTCCAGGACTTTCTTTGCGGTCTCCTCCGGCTTCGATGTTGCCACATAGAGTTCGAGGCCAGCCTCCTTTAAGGTCTTTAACATATCTTCCACGCCATCGAACGGCGCATTATCCATCCAGCCTTTCACATCGTAGTATTCCCGGAACACATAGATCGCATCATTTGCGTCCTTATCTGAAAAATTATAATATCTCTTAAAGCTGTCGAAGAGCGGCGGTCCCACAAACGGTTTCAAGACCGAAAGGTCATCCACATGGATGCCGTAATGTTTCAGCGCATACTGAACACCCTTCGTGATCCCTGGCATGGAATCCGTCAGTGTGCCGTCAAGATCAAAAAATACTCTTTTTAACTTCATCATTTTTCCTCTTTCACGTATTTCCAATTTCATGAGTTTTATTATCCCATGCCCCCATTTAAATGTCAATTATAAAATCCTGTACTGCCCTTCCGCCAACCTCCACTATTTTCCATGGCTATCGACTTTTCGTTTTCAAACCGACAGAATATATCACCTGTATTCTATTTCAGATCTGCAGCTGCAAAAAAGCGGCACCCACCAGAACCGCTTTTTTACGGTTCTGGCACATGCCGCCTTTCCCTTATCCTTTTTTATCTGACCCGGAGTTTACCGGAAAAACTCGTGATTTCCATGTTTAAACAGGAATTCCAGATGTCTGTCAAACCAGCTGGCGTTCTTTTTTGATGACGCATGCCGGTTCATAAAATACAGGGCACCGTCCGTCAGGTCTTCACCTGAGAGCGCCCGCCCTACGGCCTCCACCGTCTCGGCTGTGACCCTGCATCTCTTGATGGAGCCGTTAGACACCGGTGAAAACTGGTGTTTCTGGTAGACAACTTTCGTGATCGTGTTCGGGAATGATTCATTCTCCACACGGTTTAAGATCACGTTCGCCACCATGACACGGCCTTCCATGTCACAGTTTCCAGCTTCCGCCTGCACGATCCGTAGAAGAACATCGTAGTCGCTGTCAGAGTAGCCGGTGAAAACTTCCCTTGCAGGCTCCTCCGCCGCAGTCTCTTCCGCTTCCGCCTGTACCTCTGTCACAGGTGAGTCTTCTGCTTCCGCCTCAACCTGCACAGCTCCGGCCTCTGCGTTTCCCGCAGTTTCCACTTCCGGCCCCGCAGACTCATCCTGAGCCCCATTGCTCTCGTCTGCTTTTTCCGAAGCTCCTGCGTCCTCGGCGCTGTTCTTATCATTCGTCTCTGTATTTTCAGTTTCTTTCTCGATATCTGCTTCCGTCTCCGCGGATGATGCTTCATCCGCCGTCGTCTCATCCTCTAAAACATTTCCGTCTGTTTCCGGAAGAGCAGTATCTTCTGTCTCCTCCAGACTGTCTTCATCCGAACCTCCCTGCGTCTCTGCAAACGCTACGATCGCGTTTTTGCCTCCGCCCTGGAAGTCCACAGCTGTAAATGGAATCACTGCGATCAGTGTTGCGCCCATCGTGAGAATTGCCGCATTCCGGTGCATCTTCTTTGTCACACCGGTGAAGAGTGATTTCACAAACTGAAAGACTGTCTGAAGAAATGAGTTCCATGGATTCATTTTTGAATACCCTCTTTCTCCGTCCTGTCGCCGGTTGTTCATTCCGACCGTTTTCCGGCCGGTGTCTGTGATTATAGGAGAACGAGAGGGCAAATGTCAATAAGTCATGGCCAACTTTGTTACATTTTACAGCCCGTTTTTTAATGATTGTTACATTTTTTTAATATCTTTTCCAAATATTATCGGCATAAAACCTAAATTTTTGGTGGTATTGGCAAGTATAAAATATTGCAAATGTTACAATTTTGTTAAATATTGATTCCCCACTTTCAGGTGGTTTCCGATAACTTTTTCATTTATGTTAACCATTTTGCTGCAAATCCAGCAGTTTTGCTCCCACATAGTCTGCGAGAGTCTGCGGGGAAAGCAGTACCTGAAATCCCCTCTGGCCCGCGCTGACAGCGATCGTTTCGTATTTTAACGCCGCCTCATCAATAAAAGTCGGGAACTTTTTCTTCATTCCGATAGGAGAACAGCCGCCGCGGATGTACCCCGTTGTGGCTAAAAGATCCTTCATTGGAAGCATCTCCACCTTCTTATCTCCCGCCGCTTTCGCCGCCTTTTTCAAATCCACTTCACCGTCCACAGGGATACAGCAGACGAGAAATCCGGTGCGTTCTCCCTTCAGTACAAGGGTCTTAAACACGCTTCCATGATCCACACCCAACATGTCCGCCGCATGGCTTCCGGAGAGATCGTTCTCATCCACCGGGTACTCCTTCGCCTCGTAAGGGATTTTCGCGGCATCTAAAAGCCGCATCACATTTGTCTTTGTTTTATCATTTTTTGCAGATCTGCTCATAAATATTTCCTCCTGAACACAGTCTTTTCCCTGCGCCGCATCTGTCCGCAGTCCGGTATTTAATCCTTTTTGCTGCATCTCATTTATACAACGGGATACACAAAAAAGCAACAAAAAACGGCAGCAAACTCTGTAATCTGCTTACAGATATCCGCTGCCGTTTATCTACTTTTCGACCTGTTTCTTCTATAATATATGAATCCCTATGACAGGATCATACGGTCGTTCGCAAGTTCGCCGCCTGCAGCTTCCTCAAACTTTGCGAGAAGATCCTGAACTGTCAGGTGTTTCTTCTCCTCTCCGGCCACATCATAGATCACGTGGCCCGCGTTCATCATGATCAGACGGTTCCCGTGGGCAATCGCATCGCGCATGTTGTGAGTGATCATGAGTGTTGTCAAATGCTCACTGTTTACGATCTTGTCGGTTGTCTCAAGAACCTTCGCTGCCGTCTTTGGGTCAAGGGCTGCCGTGTGCTCATCTAAAAGGAGAAGTCTCGGCTTCTTTAAGGTTGCCATGAGAAGGGTCAGCGCCTGTCTCTGTCCGCCGGAGAGAAGTCCGACTTTTGATGTGAGGCGGTCCTCAAGACCAAGGCCTAAGATCTTTAACTGCTCCCTGTAGAACTCACGCTCTTTTGCAGTGATTCCGGCCTTCAGAGAACGTGTCATTCCTCTTCTTGCTGCTAATGCCATGTTCTCCTCGATCTGCATGGTGGCAGCCGTTCCTGTCATCGGATCCTGGAATACACGTCCGAGATACTTCGCACGCTTGTGCTCCGGGAGCTTTGTCACGTCGATATCATCGATGGTGATTTTTCCTTCGTCCACAAACCACGTTCCTGCGACCGCATTTAACATGGTAGATTTTCCGGCTCCGTTTCCACCGATGACGGTGACAAAATCGCCTTCGTTTAAATGAAGATTTAATCCGTTTAACGCAGTCTTTTCATTGACGGTTCCCGCGTTGAAGGTTTTATAAATACTGTGAAGATCAAGCACGAGGTGCACCTCCTCTTTTTACCGGTTTAGAGAAATATTTGCCTTTCATGTACGGGATCGCAAGGAATACCGCAACGACAAGAGCTGACAGGAGTTTTAAATCGTTGGAATTTAATCCCATCCAGAGTACGACCTGAAGGACCAGATAGTAAATGATCGCGCCGAAGGCAACGGAGAACAGCTTGAAACCGAAGTTTTGGCTGATCTTTCCGAAAACAACCTCACCGATGATAACGGCCGCAAGACCGATCACGATGGCACCGCGGCCTGCGTTGACATCTGCAAAGCCCTGATACTGGGCATATAAGCCGCTCGCAAAGGCAACGATTCCGTTGGAGATCATAAGACCTAAGATCTTTGTGAAATCGGTATTGATGCCCTGGGCACGTGACATGTTCTGATTGGAGCCTGTGGCACGGATGGAGCATCCGATCTCCGTTCCGAAGAACCAGTAGAGGACCGCGATCAGGATCACAATGATCAGCGCCGCCACAAAGATCGTGTTCTTATAAAAAGCGACTCCCTTTACATAACGGAGAGACACCAAAAGATCATACTTATCCACACTGATGGCCTGATTTGCCTTACCTCCCATAATTCGGAGGTTGATGGAATAGAGACCAAGCTGAGTCAGGATTCCCGCGAGGATCGCCGGGATTCCCATCGCCGTGTGAAAGATTCCGGTCACCAGACCCGCGATCATTCCCGCGATAAAGGCTGCAAACAGGGATACCCCCACGGAATGCCCGTTTAACATGAAAATAATGCAGACAGCACCACCCGTACACATGGTTCCATCCACAGTAAGGTCTGCAAGATCGAGGATCTTGTATGTAATATAAACGCCGATTGCCATGATGCCCCAGATGAGTCCCTGTGCACAGGCACCCGGCAATGCATTAAACAATGTTACAAAATTCACGTTTCTTTCCTCCTATGGCTGATGATAACAAACAGGGTGACAAAAGTTTTTGCTGTTTGCCACCCTGATGTCCTCATAATTTCAAGTCGTTATTATTCTTCGATCGCAACGTAATCATCCGGAACCGTGATTCCAAGTGCCTCGCAGTTTGCCTTGTTGTATTTCTTTGTTACCTGTGGTGCAAACTCGATCGGCATTTCCTTTACATCCTTGCCGTCCATCAGGATCTCTGCGCCCATCTCACCAGCTTTGTATCCGATATCATAGTAATCGATGGAAAGAGTTGCAACGCCGCATCCGGAGCAGATTCCCTCTTCACCTGCAATTACCGGAACTTTCGCCGGAAGGCAGATATTGTTTATGATCTCTGCATTGGAAGCAGCCGTATTGTCAGTCGGGACATAGAGAACATCGTTCTCTCCCGCTGCTGTTGTTGTTACAGAAGCGATATCGTTGGAGTCTGCGAAGGTGTATTCCTTACAGGTGTATCCAAGATCCTCCAGATATCCTTTTACGGTTGTTGCCTGATATTTGGAATTCGGTTCTGCGGAGCAGTATAATAAGCCGACATTCTTTGCGTCCGGGAACAGCTCGTTGAGCATCGCAGCCTGCTGGTCAAGCGGAGCGAGATCGGAGGTTCCGGAAATGTTAAGACCTGTCGTACCGGTCCAATTATCGATGTCAAGAGCAGTCGCATAGTCTGTGATGGAAGTTCCGAGGATCGGGATCTCGCTGGTTCCTGCCGCTGCGGCCTGAAGAGCTGCAGTCGCATTTGCAAGGATCAGATCTACATCGTTGGATACGAACTGGTTGATGATCGTTGCGCATGTCGCGGAATCGCCGGATGCGTTCTGAAGATCAAATTTAACATTGTCACCGAGCTTATCTTTTAATGCAGCCTCGAAGCCTTCTGTCGCCGCATCAAGAGCCGGATGCTGAACCAACTGACAGATACCTACGTTATAAGTCTTGTCGTCCTCTTTTGCCGCCTCCGTGGAATCTGCTGCCGCAGCTTCTGTTTTTGCCTCTGTGGCTGCTGCTGTTGTCTCTGCTGTGGAGCTGGATCCACAGCCTGTCAGTGCGGAAGCAGCAACAACGGCTGCCATTGCAAATGCTGTTACTTTTTTCATAATATCGATCTCCCCTCAGATTTTACTTTTTTTCGGAATCCTTCCCTTCATGCGAGATCCCGTTTTTAAATGCGTTGTCGCGTTACGCTTTAACGCATGTAAGTGAAACTGTCCTTATCATACACCCGTTTCTGTGATCCGTCAAGTCGCTTTCCCGTTTTTATCTATGCAAAAAGCACATTAATTTATATTTCTTAACTCAAAGAATCCCTGATTTTATCTAGGAACCTCTCCCCGTACTTCTCAAACTTAAACTCTCCGACGCCGGAAACCTTCAGCATTTCCCCCTTATTTTTTGGTTTTATAAGGCACATATGTACCAGCGTCTTGTCGGAGAATACGATGTAAGGCGGGACTTTTTCTTCCTTTGCGATCTCCCTGCGAAGTTCCTTTAAGAGGTCGAAAAGCGTCGTCTCCTCCTCCGTGAAGTTCTCGCTTCCGGCCGTCATCTTTGTCTTCTTCGCACCGGAAGTCTTTCCATTCTTCACTCTCTCCTGCTCCTTCGGGAGCTTCATTGTGACTTTCTCATCATCACTGTTTAAGAGGGCCGCCGCGTTCTTTCCGAGTTTTACGATGGCGTACTCGTCGGAGGTCACCACAAGATATTCTTTCACCTGAAGGAAATTTAAGATCTGGCGCAGTCTGTATGTAGGAACCTTCGATAACTCTCCGTAATGGGAATTCTCATCCATGTGGTAGTTTCGGATTTTCACCGTCGCTGCTCCGTGGACAGTATCCAGGATCACCGTGGTTCCATATCGCTCCCGGCACTCTGCGACGCAGCCCACGATAGCCTTCGCAATCTCCGTCACATCCATCTCCTCAAACTGTGTCTTGCAGTTGGAACAGTTTCCGCAGTATCCGCTTCCATACTCCCCGAAATACCGGAGAATATATTCCCGCAGACAGTCATTTGTGAAGCAGTAAAATGTCATCTTTTTTAAACGTTCCCGATCCCGCTCCGAGACAATCTGTCTCGTCACATCGTCCAATTCCTCATTATCCCGGTTGTTGTCGATAAACATCTGGTTTGTCACCACATCTCGGCCGCCGTAGAGAAGCAGGCAGTCCGCCGGTTCCCCGTCACGCCCCGCGCGGCCGGCCTCCTGATAATAGCTCTCCATGTTCTTCGGCATATTGTAGTGGATCACAAAGCGGACGTTCGACTTGTCAATTCCCATGCCGAAGGCATTGGTCGCCACCATGATCTGCGCCCGGTCGAAGATGAAATCCTCCTGATTCTGTTTTCTCTCGCTGTCGGAAAGTCCCGCGTGGTATCTCGTCACGGAAAAGCCGTCCTTCATCAGCTTCTCCGTCACCTCCTCCACAAGTTTTCTCGTCAGGCAGTAAACGATGCCGCACTGACCGGCGTGTTCTTCGATATATGTCTTTACCGCCGCATACTTGTCCTTCGGGCTCTGGGCCTCGAAATAGAGGTTTGGACGGTCGAATCCTGTTGTCGTCACCACCGGATCCTGGAGTTTCAGGAGATCGATAATATCATCCCGAACCTCCGCCGTCGCCGTTGCCGTGAAGGCGCTGACTACCGGACGTTTCGGGAGTATACATAAAAATTCTTCTATTTTTAGGTAACCGGGCCTGAAATCCTGTCCCCACTGGGAGACACAGTGGGCCTCGTCCACCGCCACCATAGCGATCTTCGTATGGACGGCAAAATCGAGAAATTCCGGTGTCAGAAGGCGCTCCGGCGCGACGTAGATAATCGGATATCGGCCCTCGCGGGCATATCCCAGCGCTTTATAATACTGCCCTGGCGTCAGGGAACTGTTTAAATAGGCCGCATGGACTCCCGCCTGGTTCAGCGCGCTGACCTGGTCCTTCATTAAGGAAATTAACGGTGAGATCACAAGCGTAATCCCCCCGTTCTCCCCTGCCATCAACGCCGGGATCTGGTAACAGAGCGACTTTCCCGCACCCGTCGGCATGATTCCAAGTACGTCCCTGCCGGAGGTGATCGCGTCGATCATCTTTTCCTGTCCGTCCCGGAAAACGTCGTAGCCGAAATACTGTTTTAATACCTCATATTTATCCATAAAAGCATAATACCTTTCCAAATCTGATAAAGTATCGAACAAAGTCTGCTATTGAAGCATTATTCAAATGGAACATAAAGAAAAACGATGCCGCAGCGCAGCTAAGAGCATATCGAATATCAGATCATTCAGAATCAAGAATTTATTGTTGTTCCATAATATCACGCTCCTGCTCTCTGTGCAAGCCCGCAGTCCATAAACTTTTATAAAAGATGTCGCTTTTCCATCCCTGTGCCCATTCATTTTCCCGTTACTGTTCACGCTTTGCGCAAACAGTAACTGATTTTGCCGATGCTTCGCATTCCGAATCGCCAAAATCCACTACCACCACTGTATTGTACGGAATTTTCAGTTCAGAAAATTCCTACCCGTGTACAGTAACATTTTCCCCGACTTTTCATCTTGTAATCTCCCCCCAATATTGCTATAATTGGATACAATACAGATACACCCGAAAAGGGGAATTACGGAGGAAAGAACATGAACTTTTTAGAAGAGCGTATCGCGAAAGACGGTGTTGTAAAAGAAGGAAACGTATTAAAAGTCGACAGCTTTTTAAACCATCAGATGGATATCGAACTTTTTGACGAGATGGGCGCGGAGTTCAAGCGCCGTTTTGCCAATGAAAATATCAACAAGATCCTGACCATCGAGGCATCCGGCATCGGTATTGCCTGTATTGCGGCAATGCATTTCCATGTGCCGGTCGTTTTTGCTAAGAAATCCCAGAGCGTAAACCTTGACGGCGAAATGTATGTTGCTGAGGTAGAATCTTTCACCCATAAATGTAAAAATCAGGTCATCGTTTCCAAGAAATTCCTTTCCCCGGATGACCACGTTTTAATTATCGATGACTTCCTTGCGAACGGTTATGCCCTTCAGGGACTGATCTCCATTGTCCATGAGGCGGGCGCTACAGTTGAAGGAATCGGCATCGCGGTAGAAAAAGGATTCCAGATCGGCGGACAGGTCATCAGAAATCTGGGCTACCACTTAGAGTCCTTAGCCATCGTTGAATCCATGGACCCGGCTGCCGGCACCGTAAAATTCCGCGAACAGGACTAATGTAAAAACGGATACTTTCGCTTCCGGCAGGAATGCCGGAGTGCAAAGTATCCGTTTTTTATTTTTCTTTCTATTTCTTCTCTTCTTTCGGTAACGGAATCGCAAGAACCGTCTGGATCACCTTGTTCTCCACTTTCATGATCTTTAACAGATAGTCCCCGATCCGGACACTCCCCTTCTCTCCCGCTTTCGGGATATGTCCAAGCCTGGACACCATGAAACCGTTCAACGTGTCAAAGTTATCCTTATCTTCCTTGTCAAATTCCACCCCAAGAGTCTCCTCCACATCATCTAAGAGTGTGAGACCGGTAAGCTCATATGTACCATTCTTTCTGGAAACGATATCCGGCTCTTCCTTATCATACTCGTCCAGAATATTTCCGACGATCTCCTCTAAGATATCCTCCATCGTGACGATACCTGCAAGCTGGCCATACTCATCCACGACCAGCTCGATATGGATCTTCTGGGACTGCATCTCCTTAAAGAGTGCGTTGATATTCTTCGTCTCCGGAATAAAGTGGGGACTTCTGAGCAGACCCTTGATCTTTTTGATCGGTGTATTTAAATGTTCTTTCGAGTCTGTGTAATGAAGCATGTCCCGCATGTGGAGAATACCGATGATATTGTCGATATCTTCCTCATAAACCGGGAATCTCGAGTAGTTTGCTTCCTTCACAACGAAATCCAGTGCTTCCTTAAGCGTGATCTCCCCGTCCAACGCAAGGACAGCCGTGCGGTGCGTCATGATATCCGCCGCCACTTTATCATCGAACTCGAAGATATTCGTGATCATCTCCGCCTCACTGGCCTCTAAGACCCCCTGCTCATGACCTTCATTGACCATGTACATGATGTCTTCCTCGGTCACATTGTCATCTTTTTCGCGGATATTGATGCCCACCGCCTTCAGGGAAATATAGGCAAACTGATCCATCAGCCACGCGAACGGAAAGAGGAATTTTGCCACAAGCTCCACCAGTGGAAGCACCTTATAACAGAACCGGATCGGACTTTTCGCAGCGATGCGCTTCGGGATCACGATCCCCAGTCCCGTGAGAAGGAATGCGATTCCAACAAGTCCCGCGACATATGAAATTCCAACGGCTGCCAGATGCGGCAGCTTCGTGCGCACTCCGAGCAGCGCCGTCAGATTTCGTACCACAAACAGCAGGGAAGAGGCACCCATTGCCAGTGTCAGGATACTCGTCGCCAGCTGGTTCGTGCGGATAAAGAGATACGGATCCTCCTGAATCTTCAGAAGCTTTTCCGCCCTCTTATTCCCCTCGTCGCGCTCATCCTCCAGAGCGCTGGTGTTCAGCGCCTGAACCGCCGCACCGAATCCGTACATCACCGCAAACAGGATTACCGATGCGGCAAATAAAACAATTCCTATCCACGAATTGCCATCGTCCATGAGAATTACATACACTCCTTTATCATTTTCAGTACTGCATCCAGCCGTTTCCAGATCCACGGCTGAATTGTTTCATAGTATTTACGTATTTGTCCACTATAGCATTAAATCCATGCCTCGTCAAGGAATACACCCGCGATTATGTAACAGGTTCCGCCCCTTTCACAGGCATTTTCCTAATAGCCTCCTAGTTCCAGACTGACCTTCAGCGCCTCATCCACCCGGTCTAACAGTTCCCCGTCGATATGGCAGATCTTTTCCCTGAGCCTCTGCTTGTCGATGGTCCGGAGCTGTTCTAAAAGGATCACAGAGTCCTTCACCATGTCACAGTCTCTGGCGGAAAGCTCCACATGGGTCGGAAGCTTCGCCTTATTCATCCTCGATGTGATCGCCGCGCAGATCACCGTGGGGCTGTGCTTATTCCCCACATCGTTCTGGATCACGAGCACGGGCCGCACGCCTCCCTGCTCCGAACCGACTACCGGTCTCAGATCCGCATAATAAATATCGCCCCGTCTGATAATCACAAGTCCCACACTCCGCCTGAATTTCTATGCGGTCATCCAGATCCGGGACTGTGCCTGCACCTGTCCCCGGCGGCTGCCGCGCTCCCTCAAGAAGCCTGTCGCGCATGCTTCTTATAGTCCAGAGTATTTCCCACTTATGATATTTTATTCAGACGTACCGGTTTTCGAGCATGACCGTCAGAAGCCTTCGTACTCTTCATCCCTGCACATCATGCCGCCCACTTCTTTTCCATTCTTCACATACCGCCGCGGCACACGTTTTCCTATCAGGCACGGGATCTCGTAATGGAATCCGCCGGAAATCTCTGCAAGCTCCTCCATAGTGATTTCCTGATCCCCGTCTCTGCCCACAAGAGTCACAGGATCTCCCTCTTCGGCCTCCGGTATTCCCGTAAGATCCACCATAAACTGGTCCATGCAGATCCGTCCTAAGATTTTTGCCCGTTTTCCATGGATCAGCACCTCTCCTTTTCCGGAGAGATTTCTCGGATAGCCGTCCCCGTAACCAGCAGAGACCGTAGCGATCCGCATCGTCTTCTCCGCCTTAAAGGTTCCGCCGTAGCTGACCTCCGTTCCCGGTCCGATCTCTTTGATGTAAGTGATAAAGCTCTTTAACGCCATCGCCGGTTTCAGAGAAATGATATCCTGTTTTACCTCATCCGACGGGTATAGGCCGTAGATCGTGATTCCCGCACGGACCGCGTCCATGTTAAAATCCGGGAGTTCCACGATTCCGGCGCTGTTGGAACAGTGACAGACCGGGACTTCCACGCCGGCTGCCTTCACAGCATCACAGAACACATGGAACCATCTGTACTGCTCCCCTGCATTCGTCTTATCTGCCTCGTCTGCCCGGGCGAAGTGGGTGAACATACCGGCGATCCTGAGAGCCGGAAGCTCTGCAATCTCCTTTACGGTCTCCACGGATCCTTCATCCGGGAAAAGTCCGATACGGCTCATTCCCGTATCCACCGCGATGTGGATCTTCGCGGGCTTTCCCTCTGCCACAGCGGCATCTGATAATTCTTTTGCTCTCCGGTATTCAAACACCGGCAGACTGATGTCATTTTCAAGACATTCCTGATAGCGGCTGGCTGAAACCGGACCAAGACTCAGGATCTCTTTTTCAATTCCATGTCTCCTGAGCTTAAGCCCCTCATCCACCGTTGCCACCGCGTACCCACAGACAAAACGGTCGATGGTCCTCGCCACCGGGACTGACCCGTGTCCGTATGCGTCCGTCTTTACCACGCCGTACATCTTCGTTCCCGGACGAAGATGCTCCTTCATGGCCTTCATATTTTCTTCAATACGCCCGAGATCCACCTCTGCGTAGATTCTGTCAAATTCCATCTCTGTATACCTCCGGAAGGCAATCTGCGATCTCCCCTGCTAACACTCCGTGGACTCCAAAGCGTTTCTCAGCGGCCTCGCCGGCGAGACCGTGTACATAAACGCCAAGGGCCGCCGCGTCACTCTCCTCCAGTCCCAGCGCTACGAGCCCGGCGATCACTCCCGTGAGCACATCACCGGAACCGCCTTTGGCCATAGCCGGAGTCCCGCTTCCGTTCACGAACGTCCTTCCGTCTCTTCCGGCGATCACCGTCGCCGCGTCCTTTAAGACGCATACTACGCCGTACTGATCCGCGAACTCCCTGGCGGTGCGGACCGGATTCTCCTTCATTTCTTCTATCTGAATTCCTGTGAGCCGCGACATCTCCTTCATGTGCGGCGTCACAATAATATTCTCCGTAAAATAACCTGTAAGTTCCCGGTATTCCGCCGCAAGATTCAGGGCATCCGCGTCAAGAATGATCGGGACATAGGCATCCTTCAGGACATTTTCCACCATGTATCTGGCATAGTCTTCCATCCCGATCCCGGGGCCCAGAACGATCACATCGGCCCATTCCGTCTCCCTCGCGATCTTTCGCGCAAAGTTTTCCGGATCTTTCTCGGCCTCCTTCGCATCATAGGTGGCTAAAATGGCCTCCGGAAGCTTTTCCTGTACGATCAGCCGGTTCTCCTCCGGGGTAAAGACCTTTACAAGGCCGGCTCCCATCCGGTATGCCGCTCTGGCGGAAAGCAGGGAAGCCCCCGCCATATTCTTCGCTCCGGCCATCACAAGGACCTTTCCGTATGTTCCCTTGTTGGAATCAGCCATGCGGGCCGGGATCCTCAAAAGATCTTCCCGATCCAGCATCTGAACATGTTTTTCCCGTTCTGCGCTGCTCTCCGGCACAAAACCCACATCTTTCACGAAAAGATGTCCACAGAACTCCCGCCCCGGAAACAGCACCTGCCCAAGCTTCTTTTCTCCGAACGTGACCGTCACATCCGCGCGGACTGCGTCTCCCATCACGCCTCCGTTATCGGAGCTGATGCCCGACGGAATATCAACAGCGATGACTTTCATGCCTTCCTGTCCATTGATCCACTGGATCAGCTTCCGGTATGCGCCCTCCACATTTCTTGAAAGACCGATCCCGAAGATTGCATCCAGGATCACGCCCCGGCAGCTTCTTTTTCTCTCGCCGTCCTTTCTAAACGGCTGCACCGGACTTTTCTTTTCCACCGGGTCAGGCAGATCTTCCGCCGTCATCACCGGGATTCCCAGCCGTTTTACGACATTTAGCTGGGCTTCCAGCTCCTCGCTTCCTTTTCCATCCCGCTGCGGGAAAACGATCTTCACATCGTACCCCTTTAAAAACAACATTCTGGCGGCGGCAACCCCATCCGCCCCGTTATTTCCAAAGCCGCAGACGGACCAGACGGTCCCTGCCCGTTCTTTCTCCAATATCTCCTCTGCTTTCTCTGCTACTGCCATCGCAGCCCGTTCCATCAGGACTAAGGATGGAATCCCATACCCTTTGATGGACCTTGCATCGAACTCTTTCATTTCTTTTCCACTGAAAACTGCTTTCATCCGGCATCCCCCTCTCCGACGGCAAACGCCATCGCATGGTCCTTCGTGTCTGAGATCGACACTTCGATCTTTGTGATCCCGCAGTCTTCTGCTATTTTTGCGGCTCCCTCATGAAGCTCCACATAGGGCTTTCCAAAAGGATCTCTTAAGACCTCCACATGAATCGGCATAAACTCCCGGAATCCTGTTCCAAACACCTTCGCCACTGCTTCTTTAACGGCAAAAGTGCCGGCAAGGACCCGGGGATCTCCCTTTGCCTGCCGGCGCTCACGCTCGGTATAAATACGCGACAAAAAAGCCTCTTTATCACAGGCTTTTTTTACTCGCTCAATTTCGACCAAATCACAGCCAACTCCAATCAACATGTCTCATTGGTTCCCGTCTGTTCTGCTTTTTCTTTCGCCTTCCGCTCCCGCTCATCCTGCATGCTGCAGACACGGTAGGAAAGACGCATCAGGCTCTCGGAGAGATGGACGTTCTCAACGACCACATCGTCCGGGACATTTAAATCTGTGTGGGCGAAGTTCCAGATCGCCTTGATTCCCGCTTTTACCAGGCGCTCCGCGATCTCCGAGGCCTTGGACTTCGGGATCGTGAGAGCCGCGATCTGCACCTCGTTGTCGATAATAAACTGCTCAAGGTCATCGATTCCACGGATCTCAACGCCGCGGACCACGAGACCGATCAGGCGCGGGTTGATATCGAACATTCCCTTGATCATAAAGCCGCGCTTTTCAAAATTTGTATAGTTGGCGATCGCCTGTCCAAGATTTCCGGCACCGATGATAATGAGGTTGTGCTGTCTGTCGATCCCGAGGATCCTTGCGATCTCGGTGTAAAGGTACTTTACATTGTATCCGTATCCCTGCTGTCCGAAGCCGCCGAAGTTGTTAAGATCTTGACGGATCTGGGACGCCGTCACCTTCATTCTTGCACTCAGCTCGTTGGAGGAAATTCTCTCGATCCCCTCCTCCATCAGCTCGCCCAGATATCTGTAATAGCGCGGAAGTCTGGAAATAACCGCTTTTGAAATCTGTCTTTCGTCTGTCATTTTCTGGTTTCACCTTCTCAAAACTTTCATATAACGATGGAATCTATTATACCCATATCTATATTATTTGTCAAATCCTTGTCAAAGAATTTGAGTGAATTGGGACGGGTACAGTAACGCGGGTACTGCCCTGTCCCATGAAAAAAAGAAAATGTCCCATCCATGATCTCCCTGACCGGACGGAACATTTTCTTTTGAATATATCGATATCTGTTGGATCAGTCTGTGCAGCTGCACAGATCTGCCGGATCGTTACGCGTACTGTACAAAGTAACCGAAGATCAGGATCGCAGATCCTAAAAGCATCCAGATTCCGAACAGCTTGCCCATAAATTTCATCCAGCGGTCATAACCGATACCGGTAGCACCGAGGAATCCCATAAGGGCAGACGCATGCGGAAGAATGTAGTTACAGAAGCCGTCACCGAACTTATATGCAAGAACTGCGGTCTGTCTTGTCACGCCCGCTACGTCAGCAAGCGGAACCATAACCGGCATAACAACTGCTGCCTGACCGGTACCTGATGTTACGAAACCGTTGATGATTACGTTCATGACGAGCATAACCGCCGGTTTTAAGAAGTTCGGGAACAGGGACAGCATATTTGCAAGTCCGTAAACAACCGTGTCAAGAACCTTCGCGGACTGAAGGATCAAGGCAACTGTAGCGCCGAGACCAACGATCAGGGCTGCGGAAGTCATGTTCTTCGCACCTTTCACAAAGTTTTTTGCGATCGTGCTCGGATCGTATCCGTAAATAAGTCCGCCGATGAATGCCATCCAGAATAAGCAGACAGCAGTCTCAACAAGGCCCCAACCGCGGGTGATGCAGCCGTACATTAATGTACCGAAGGAAATTAAAAATACTGCCAGAACGTACGGATGACGCTTATTTACCTCGACCTGTGTGCCGGATACATCAAAACTGCTGACACCTTCCACACCGTAAATCGCGCTCTTCGTCGGGTCCTTTTTGCAGCGCTCGCCGTACCAGATGATATAAGCGGCTGTCACAACATAGAAGAGGACGAAGCTCACAACACGGAGCCACATACCGGAATAGGCCGGGAGCTCTGCGAGATCCTGTGCAACGGCTGTTGTCGGCGCAAGAATACCTGTTGAGAAACCAATGCCGACACCAAGAAGAACGATTGCCACACCGACGATCGCGTCATAGCCAAGCGTTGCAGCGAGCATAACTCCCAGCGGAGCAAATCCGATAAACTTATTTGTGGACTGGGTAATACCGATAAAGGCAAAAATCAACAGGATCGCCGGTATGAATATTTTCTCCTTACCTTTGCACTTCATTGCCATCTTTCCACAGTACGCATGGAACATTCCTGTGGATAAGATCACCTCAAGGCAGCCGGCGATCACGATCAACGGGAAAATAATGTCAGCCTGTTTGGAAAGTCCCTTCATGACAAAGTTCGGGATTTTCCAGACCGGAACCGGTTCACCCTCAACCTCATGATAAGATTCTACAATAACTGTGGTGTTGCCTGCCTCATTCTTCTCGCGGTCATATTCATGTGCCGGGATCAGGTATGTCATGATCGATACAAAGATCAAAAGCATAAAGATAATAACATACGAATGCGGCATTTTAAATTTCTTTTTTTCCATAGTAATCCCCTGTTCTTAGGTTCCGGCAGTTTTTGTTCTGCCGGTGTGTCTGATGTGATGGTATCTGTTTTGCTTTTAAACTTCGGAATTCTCTTTTGCCAGATTTTTCCTGAATTCCTCTTTCGCCTGTTTTAAAAGCTCCGGATTTTCGATGAGCTCCAGTGCAGTCCCTGCGAGGATCTTTGCCCCGTAGATCACTGCGTCATGGGCAGCTTCCGTCTTACCGGCTTCGATGTACTCCTGAGAATGGGCTGCAGCCCCCGGTGCCACAAACGCGATTCTCGCACATGTTCCCGGAACACGTCTCATGACATTTCCGAAATCTGTGGAACCCGTCTTCTCCCGCGCCGGAGCAATCTGCGGAGCATGGATTTCCTCAGCCTGCTTCATCACAAGATCATTTAAGGTGAGAACCGGAATCTTGTTGTCTACCTTCTTCTCCTCGATGATCTCCACCTCAGTCTCTGTCATCATAGCAGCACCCTTTAAGACCTTCTCAAACCGTTTACATACGGTATCAAGATACGCGCGGTTGTAGGAGCGGACATACACACTTGCTTCCGCGTAAGCCGGAACCACATTTGCAGGAGTTCCGCCGCAGTTCACGACTGTGTAATGGATCTTTACGTCAGAGTTGACATGCTCTCTCAGGAATTCGATTCCCTGAAATGCCAGGATCAGAGCGTCAAGAGCACTTCTTCCCTTCTCCGGCTTGATCGCCGCGTGGGCGCTCACCCCGTGAAAGATCACTTTGTACTTGGAATTTGCCAGAGACTTCACATCCACCTGGGTTGCCGGACCGCCATGCATCATAAGTGCCACATCCAGCTCCTCAAATGTACATCCATTCTGGATCATTCTGATCTTTCCGCTGACGCTCTCCTCCGCCGGAGTTCCATAAACCGTGATCGTATACGGTTCCCTGATCTCTGCGTCCTTCAGTGCCTTAGCGGCAGCCAGGATCGAGGGTCCCTGCATATGATGTCCGCATGCATGTCCGATTCCCGGAAGAGCGTCATACTCGCAGAGCAGTCCGATATTCGGTCCGCCCTCACCATGACGATAGACTGCCTTAAACGCGGTCTCGACACCGGCAACCCCTCTCTCTACCGCAAAGCCTTCCTTCTCCAGCCAGTCAGTAAGAACTTTTTGCGCATGAAACTCTTCCAATCCGATCTCCGGATGGTCAAAAATATCATCCGCCATAGCCGTCATTTCATTCCGGATCCCATCAATATCCCGGAACATGACTTCTTTCAACATATAAAAGCACCTCCGTTGTTTGATACCACAATGATACCAGACATCGGAGGTGCCCGTGAAATATATAAAACTTAAGATTACTATTGGTAATCATGATTTTCTATCGTTCAAGATAGTCCTGTCCAAATTCTTTCAGGATCTCTACCAGACCTTTCATATAAGCCGGAAGCTCACCATTTTTTTTGAATGCAACGACCACATCACGCTTATGGCGTTCGATATCCAGAATATAATAGTTCACCGGCTTCCTGTAATGGAAATTCACCGCATACGCTTCCCGGATAAAGGTGATCCCAAGACCTTCCGCTGCCATCTGGACCGCGGTCTCCATGCTGCGGATCACACGGACTTTTCCGGGCTTCACGCCATGTTGCCTCAGGATCGCGTCCTCGATCTTTCTGCTACTCTGCCAGGCCGTATGTAAGATCAGAACCTCCCCATTCAAATACTCTGGCTTTAGTTTTCGGAAACGGCTTCCTGGCACATACTCCGACTTTTCATTGATCTCATGACAGACCGGAACCGCTGCGAGGAATTCTTCCTGAAATAGAAGCTCCGCGTCCATATTTTCCTTCACATCCATCCGGTTCAGAATGACCATGTCAAGATCACCGTTCTTAAACATCTCCCCGAGATCCGTGAGATTTCCCTCCCGTACCACCAGATCGATCCCCGGCCAGCGCCTCTCATATTCCGCGACCACCGGAGGCAGGAAAAAACAGCCTCGCCGCTGGGAGATTCCAAGACGGATCCGCCCTGCCGTCTCCCTGGAAATCTTTTCGATCTCCTCGTTGAATTCCCGCTCCAGCTCGAGCATCTTTTCCGCTCTCTTCACATACTGTTCTCCTGCATAAGTCAGTGTAAACTTCTTTCCGCTCCTGTCAAACAGAGGAGTCCCAAGATTTTTTTCCAGATTTGTGATATAAATGCTGAGGGCCGGCTGAGAAATATAAAGCCTTTCTGCCGCTCTCGTCAGGTTTCCAAGCTCTGCCAATGTGCAGACATATTTCTGTTCCCGAAGATCCATGAATATCGCTCCTCTCTCAGGTGCACCACTTCCGGGATTGAACGATCCTATATCTTTTTCAATCCGGAAAGCCATGTGCTCCGACTCTGACTGTCGTAATTTCTTTCATCATTATATTCATTATTGTATCATCTTAACAAAACTTTGACAAACTGTCCCATGGAATAGCAGCTATATAAAAAACTTAATTCGATTATTTGTTTTCCTTATTGAGATTTTTTCTCAAATTATCGTTCTGTCATTCACGTAGAAAAAGAGCCGGCCTATTCAGCCAGCTCCTCCCACTTTTCATAAAGAGTCTCAAGTTTCCCTGCGATCTCCTCTTTTTCTTTATTTAACTCCATGAGCTTCGCCACATCGGAGAAGACGCTCTCATCGCAGAGAAGTCCGTCGATCTCGCCGTCCCTGGTCTCAAGCTTGTGGATCTCATCCTCGACTTTCTTCAAGTCATTCTGGCGCTTTCTCTGGCGGGCCTGCTCTTCCTTCTGGGCTTTCCAGTCAAGCTTTCCGCCTGCGTCCGCCGCGCTGCCCTGTGTCGCGTTATTGGAAGTCTCGGCTGCAGCCCCAGTCTTTGACGCGCCGAATCCTACGATTCCGCCGGTATTTTCCACGTTTTCGGTCCCGAAATGGGCGTTCATCATCGCCTCATGTTTTTCCAGATAATAATCATAGTTTCCGATATAATTCATCATCCGCTTTCCGGTGAGATCCAGGATCCTTGTTGCGGTCTTGTTGATAAAATAACGGTCATGGGAGACGTAGAGCACCGTTCCGCCGTAATGGCTTAAGGCATTCTCCAGGATCTCCTTCGAAGTGATATCAAGATGGTTCGTCGGCTCATCGAGGATCAGGAAGTTTGCCTCGGAGAGCATGAGCTTCGCAAGGGAAACACGACCTCTCTCGCCGCCGCTTAAGTCCCCGATCCGCTTAAACACATCGTCCCCGGTGAAGAGGAATGCCGCTAACGTACTTCTGATCTGGGTGTTGGACATTCCCGGGTAGGCGTCGGAGATCTCCTCAAACAACGTCTTCTCCATATGAAGGACCTGATGATCCTGGTCATAATATCCGATGTGGACTCTGGAACCAAGAATGATCTCGCCGTCATCCGGCTCCACGAGACCGTTAATGATCTTTAAGATCGTTGTCTTTCCCGTTCCGTTGTCACCGATGATCGCAACGCGCTCACCGCGCTTCACATCAAAGCTCAGATCCGTAAACAGCGTCTGGGAGCCAAAGGATTTCGCCAGACCGTTCACCGTCAGCACATCGTTTCCACTTAAGATATTCGGCTCCAGGCGGATATCCATGGCGTCGTTGACCTCCGTCGGCTTCTCAAGGACTTCGATCTTATCGAGCATCTTCTCCCGGCTCTCCGCCCGCTTGATGGACTTTTCCCGGTTGAAGGATTTTAGCTTTTCGATGACCGCTTCCTGATGCCTGATCTCCTGCTGCTGGTTTAAGTACGCCTTCATCTGGATCGCGCGCATCTGTGCCCGCTTCTCGCTGTAGGCCGTATAGTTTCCGGAGTACACAATGGCATGTCCATTGTCCAGCTCAATGACCTTTGTGACGATCTTATCGAGAAAATACCGGTCATGGGCAACGATGAGAACAGCACCGCGGTAGTTCAGGAGATATGTCTCCAGCCATGCGATAGAGGACATGTCCAGATGGTTCGTCGGCTCATCGAGAAGAATGATATCCGGGTTTGTGAGAAGAAGCTTGCCCAGGGAAACTCTTGTCTTTTGGCCGCCGGAAAGTGTGGAAATCTGCTTGGAGAACTCCTCCTCCGTAAAACCAAGTCCCTTTAAGACGCCCACGATCTCACTCTTCCAGGCATAGCCGTTGATGAGCTCAAACTCGTGGCTTAAACGGCTGTACTGATTCATCATGGTCTCCAGCTCTTCCCCGGATGCTGTCTTCATGGAATTTTCCAGATCCCTCAGACGATTTTCCATGGCGATGACGGACTTTTTCGCATCCAGCATCTCCTCATAGATGGTCCGGTGGCTCAAAAGATCCTGGTTCTGCGCCAGGTAGCCCAGCGTCTTCCCGCTTCCCAGCACCACCTCACCGGAATCCGGTGCCAGCTCGCCGACAATGATCTTTAAGATCGTCGATTTTCCCGCTCCGTTGATGCCGACGATGGCAGCTTTTTCATGATCCTCAATATGAAAGGAAGCGTTCTTGATAATATCGTCGCTTCCGAATGATTTGCAGATATTGCTGCAGGATAATATCATAAAATCCTCCTGTTTCTATCACTGTAACAGCCTCACAGCCGCATACTTTTTGTACACCGCAGTTATTTTTACAACTGCTCTTTTATCTTTCAACCGCAAATACAGACTCTGTATTTGCCGGCATTTACTTTTTTATTTAAGCCCAAGGAAAATACGGCCACACTGCCGCGAGAAAGATCGCCGGAAGCAGGTTTGCCACCTTGACCTTCTTTCCCCAGATCAGATTTACACCAACGCAGAAAATTAAAATGGATCCTGTTAAGGACATGTCCGCCAGTCCCTCATCCGTGAGAAACGGCTCAATGAGCTTCGCCAGCAGTGTCATCACTCCCTGGAACATTCCCACCGGGATCGCCGAAAAGATACATCCCTTTCCCATGGATGCCGTCATGATCGCGACGATGATCATGTCCAGGACTGCCTTTGCGGCTAAGATCGAGTAATCCCCGTAAATTCCGTCCTTGATGGAACCTACAACTGCCATAGCTCCGATACAGACCGTCAGGGATGCTGTCACAAACGCGTCCACGAAAGAATTATCTCCCTCGCTCTTCGTCTTTTCCTTTAACCACTCGCCGAACTGCTCCATCTTCGTATCGAGATCGATCCACTCGCCGATGAGCACGCCCACCGCAAAGCAGACGATCATCATCATGGATCCTGAGGAGGAAAGCCCGCTCTCCGTGAGCTTCTTTCCAAATAATAATCCCATCACGCCGCCAACGATGATCGCAACGACGTTTATGATCGTTCCAAGTCCAAACATTTCTGTCATGCGCAGCCGCGTTCTGTCAGTCCGGCTGCCTGCCTCTTTTCTCTTGTCAGTGTCATGTCACATCATATCCGCCTGATATAACACCATATCGTATTCATATAAAACGACATACGCGGTTAAGTATAACACATATCTCCCATCAGCGCAACGAACACAAAATCAAAAATCCGCTGCCGTTTCCCATGACATTCTGTTTATGTTGAACCAGGCAGCGGACATCTTTATTCATTTTATGATTCTTTCTCCACCTGCTCTTCCCATCTGCTTCTCTTATAGTAGAAGTAGGAAATAACCGCGCACACGATCCAGCCCACCGGGTAGCCGAGGCCTACGGTGTACTCGTTGAAGGCGATCTTTGTCACGAAGAACAGATAGATCTGTCTGCAGATGACAAAGCTGAAGAGCATGATGCACATCGGACCCTTCGCGTCACCGGAGCCTCTTAAGGAACCAGCCAGGATCTGGTTGAAGGAGCTGCAGAAGCGGAACGGCACGGTCATCAGGATAAACAGGGTTCCGTAATGCAGGACCGACGGATCCCTATTAAAAAGGGATACCAGGGTTCTCGCCGAGAGCGCCATGGCAATGGAGATGCAGATCAGCACGCCGACTCCCATGAACACCGCCTGTCGGACACCTTTTCTGGCACGCTTTACGTTCTTCGCGCCGAGGTTCTGTCCCACGAAGGTGGTTGCCGCCTGGCCCATGCTCTGGGCCGGCAGGATCGCAAACTGGTCGATCTTTGAGTGACAGCTCCAGCCCGCCATGATCACCGAGGAACCAAGACCGTTGACGTATGCCTGTACCAGGGCATTGGAAAACGCTGTGAGTCCCTGCTGGACACCGGCCGGAAGTCCGATCCGGAAGATCTCACCGAGACAGGTCTTATTGATATGTAAATCTCTTAAGACAAGTTTATGGGCTCCATCTGTTCTTATGAGCGTCATGCAGGCCAGGAACGCGGAAATTGTCTCCGCCATCACTGTGGCGATCGCCACACCGCTGATCCCCCAGTGGAATACTGCCACAAAAAGGATATCCAGAACAATATTTAAGCAGCTGCTGATGATCAGGAACAGGAGCGGACGTCTCGTATCCCCCACAGCCCTTAAGATCGCACTTCCCATATTGTAGAGGAACAGCACCGGGACTCCGACAAAGTAGATCTTTAAATACTCACCCGCCGGTCCGACCACATCATCCGGCGTGGACATCCACTTTAACATCACCGGAACGACCCCGATAGAGATCAGGGAGACAAAACATCCGACGATCACCGCGAAGAGGATTGTCGTCTCCACCGCCTCGTGAAGCTTCTCGTGGTTTTTCGCGCCGAAACTCGTGCTGATCACCACACCGGCTCCGATGGAGATTCCGTTAAAGAAGTTCACCAGCGTGTTGCAGATCGCCGTGGTAGCTCCCACAGCCGCCAGGGCCGACGTTCCGAGATAATTTCCCACAACGATGCTGTCCACGGTATTGTAGAGCTGTTGGAATACGTTTCCCATGATCAGCGGGATTGCAAACAGCACCAGCTGTTTCCAGATCACTCCCTCCGTCATATCAATGTTTGTTTTTCGTCCACCTTGAGGTCTCGGCATCCGCATTGCCCCTTTCTGACTGTTATTTCTGTTTTATCTCGTTTTTCATGTAAAATTTACCATTAAAATGTAATATCTATGTAAATCATACGGGATTTCGGGAGAAAAAGCAAGCAGTTCCATGACGTCGCTGTCACAGGAAAATCGTTGTCTGTTTCACAATAAAATTTTGTGAATTCATGTAAAAGAGGCAGGAAACCCGCACGTAAACGGGATATCCTGCCTCTTTGGCCATTCATACTATTTAAATTCTAAAAATTACTCCCATGACGGAATGTAAGCGCCCTTGTAAGTATCCTCGATCACCTTCGCAACTTCCGGTGTACGGAAATAATCTACAACTTTCTTGTAAAGCTCGTTGTCCTTGTCAGCTGTTCTCGCAACGATGATGTTTACATATGGGTTATCGCTTCCCTCTTCAACACTCTCAAGGTAGATTGCGTCTTCCTTCGGGTTTAAACCGTTGTCAACCGCGTGACCGCCGTTGATAACTGCTGCTGCAACGTCCGGAAGAAGGCTTGCTGTGTTTGCTGCCTCAACCTCTTTAATGTCAAGGTTTAACGGATTCTCTGTGATGTCTTTCTTCGTCGGTGTATAACCAGCCTCCGGATCAACCTTGATGAGACCTGCGGACTCTAAGAGCTTTAACGCACGACCGCCGTTTGTAGCGTCGTTCGGGATCGCGATGATATCGCCGTCCTTGATCTCGGAAACGTCTTTGATCTTGTTGGAGTAAAGTCCTAACGGAGCGATGATGGTCTCACCGATGATGGAAAGATCATATCCGTTGTTCTTGCAGTCATCCTCAAAATATGCGATGTGCTGGAAAGAGTTTAAGTCGATCTCGCCGTCGTTTAACGCACGGTTCGGAAGCGGATAATCCGCAAATTTTACAAGTTCAAGATCAATGTTCTCCTCGGCAAGTTTCTCAATGACCGGCTGCCACTGCTCATTGTTCTCGCCGACTACGCCGAGCTTAATCACTGTCTTCTCGCCGGATGCCGCTGTGGTATCTGCTGCTGCCTCAGAACCAGCTGCCGTAGTGTCTGCTGCTGCCGCTGCTGTTGTCTCTTCTGTCTTCTGGCTGCTGCCGCATGCTGTTAAGGATAATGCTAAAACTGCTGCGGTGCTGAGTGCTAAAATTCTTTTCTTCATAATGTGTCTCCTCCTAAACTATATTTGTCTCTTCCCGGTTTCCTCCGTGTTCGCCGGACGGACCGATCAGATCCTTTTTATTGATGCGGGACGGATCCTGTCCGCCGCCGCTTCAAGCTATGTTGTTTTTCCGGTCCTTATCTAATGTGTTGTCTTCTTAATAACGTACGAACCGGTGCTCTGGATCAGGCTTACCATGATCAGAATGATGATAACTGTCACAT